>Ga0193953_1000038_pt1 | contig 67434 bp, 55 predicted proteins | sample BB_4_MG_FD_140325 | JGI IMG/M metagenome (GOLD analysis project Ga0193953, IMG submission 140325) | Microbial mat bacterial communities from the Broadkill River, Lewes, Delaware, United States - BB_4_MG | ecosystem: Environmental > Aquatic > Freshwater > River > Microbial mats | place: USA...
TAATCTCAATAAACCTAATAAAAATGGCTTATTTATTCATGTGACCCAGCGCATTATGCGAAATCGGCAACCTTTTTTACTCAATGCCTTATTTCCAACAACCGAACGCGTCAGCCAACTAGCCACCCAAGTTGAAAGTCGTGTCCATGATTACCGTGAGCATCTCTACCTACAACAACCATTAAAAATAAGCTTTACCCTTATTCTATCCCTAGTTTTATTATTGAGTTTATTTAGTGCGATTTGGCTTGCTTTTTTTGCTGCCCGCCGTTTAGTCGCGCCTTTAAGTGACTTAGTCAAAGGAACCCAAGCGGTTGCCAGTGGGGATTATGAAAAACAATTACCTGTCACACGCAAAGATGAATTAGGTTTTCTAGTGCAATCATTTAACCAAATGACCCGCAGAATTGCACAAGCCCGTGATGAAGTGCGTCAAAGTCAACATGTGGTTAATCAGCAAAAAAACTATTTAGAAGCCGTATTAGATCAACTTTCTTCAGGCGTTATCTCTCTTGATAGTCAACAACGTTTACGTACTGCAAATCCTGCTGCTGATCAAATATTAGGCTTATCACTTAGCTCTTTTATTGACCAACCATTAAGTAATTTACAATCTCATACTGAACTACATGTATTTTATAGTACCGTCAGTGATTATGTAGAAAATGCCACACAGAACTGGCACGCCGAAATCACTGTATTTGGTGATGGGGGGCGAAAAGTGTTAATGTGTCGAGGCACACAGCTACAGCAAGGGGATACCGCAGTAGAAGAAGGTGGACATGTGATTGTCTTTGATGATATTACCACAGTGATTCAAGCGCAACGTGATGAAGCATGGAGTGAAGTCGCTCGTCGTTTAGCCCATGAAATTAAAAACCCATTGACTCCGATTCAATTATCAGCTGAACGTTTACGACATAAATATTTACGCAAACTCTCCACAGAAGAAGGCAGCACCTTAGATCGGCTGACACATACCATCGTGCAACAAGTAGAAGCCATGAAAGAAATGGTCAATGCTTTTTCTGATTATGCCCGTACCCCTGTGATTCATAAGCAGGCATTGAATCTGAATGAATTAATTAATGAAGTACTTGATTTATATCAACATGCACGCCAAGATATTAAAACAAATTTAGATATGAGTTTGGTTTCTATTAATGTTGATAAAGGACGTTTTCGCCAATTACTGCACAATATTATTAAAAATGCCTTAGAAGCCAACCAAGACGATACACACATTTATATTAGTACACGTAATTTACTCCAACAACATGCTGTACGCGCTATTGAATTATGTATTGAAGATAATGGCACAGGGATTCCCCCTGAGCTGCTCAATCATGCTTTTGAGCCGTATGTCACCACTAAAACAAAAGGCACAGGTTTAGGTCTCGCTGTGGTGAAAAAAATTGTTGAGGAACACGGTGGTGTCATTACCATTGAAAATAAAACAGGCGCGTGTTTAACCATTCGCTTACCTGTAGAACAAATTATTAACTCGCCTAATTTACCAAGTATTGAGTCAAGATGAGCACATTAGCACATATACTCGTGATTGATGATGAGCCAGATATTCGTGGTCTAATGAAAGAAATTTTAGAAGACGAAGGTTATGGAGTCAGTATTGCTGAAAATGCTGAACGTGCTCGTCAGTTAAAACGTGAGCAACGCCCCGATGTTATTTTATTAGATATTTGGATGCCTGATACCGATGGTATTTCATTATTGAAAGAATGGTATGAAGGGGGATTAATGGATAGCCCTGTCGTGATGATGTCAGGGCATGGATCAGTTGAAACTGCTGTGGAAGCCACCCGCTTAGGGGCTTATGATTTTATTGAAAAGCCTGTTTCTATTTCAAAGCTATTGATCACCTTACAACGCGCCTTAGAAATGGTGTCCTTGAAAAAAGAAAATCAAGGCTTACGCCGTTATGCACAAACAGCAACTGAACCATTGGGACATAGCACTTTAATCACTGCTTTACGTGAACAAGTGAAACGCCTCAATCAGCATGATACTGCTGTCTTATTACACGGTGAATCTGGTACAGGGCGCACCTTGTTTGCACGATACATCCATGATCATAGTCAGCGTCATGATCAAGCTTTTATCCATGTGCGTATTGCAGGGCTTAGTGCTGAAGAACAAGCACGTGAATTATTTGGTACCCAAGGCAGTGCGACCACAGCACGTTTAGATCAAGCTAATGGTGGCACCTTATTCATCCGTGATATTACAGACATGGATGATGCAGTCCAAGCGCGTTTATTATCCAGTTTAGAAAATCAAAGCTTTGTACGCAATGGAGGAGAAGAGGCAACCAGTTTAAATGTACGTATCATCGCCGCCACTTCACAAGATTTAGAACATGCTGTGAATACAGGGCAATTACGTGAAGATCTCTATTATTATCTTAATGTTGTACCGATTTATGTGCCACCCTTACGTGAACATTGTGAAGATATTCCCGAATTATTAGAGTTTTATGCTAATTGGTTTGTGACCCAAGATAACCTCCCTTATCGCCGTTTCAGTGTTGCAGCACAAAATCGCTTACGTAATTATGCATGGCCGGGGAATGTACAAGAGCTAAAAAACCTTGTACAGCGTTTATTAATATTAGGTAATGGTTTACATATTGAGTTAGAAGAGATTGAACCAGCCCTTAATACTCAACACCGCCCTTCTGCTACAGGTAATTTATCTATTTATGATTTACCTTTACGTGAAGCACGAGAACAATTTGAACGCGCTTATTTAGAATATCAATTGCAAGAAGTCGGCGGTAATGTCAGTAAAGTTGCCAGCCGTGTGGGTTTAGAACGCACCCATTTATACCGTAAATTACGGGCATTAGATATTGACCCCAAACAGATTAAAAAATAATTATGAAAATTATTATCCTTGGTGCGGGACAAGTCGGCACATCCTTGGCGAACAACCTTTCTATTGAAGCAAATGATATTACGGTCGTTGATAAAAATTCCACCGTCTTACAAACGTTGCAAGATCATTTAGATTTACGCACCGTCACAGGGCACGCCTCTCACCCCCATATTTTATTAAAAGCAGGGGCAGAAGATGCAGATATGATTATTGCGGTCACTAACAGTGATGAAACCAATATGGTCGCCTGCCAAATTGCCCAAACTTTATTCCACACGCCAACTAAAATCGCTCGTGTACGTGAAGTAGACTATTTACGCCATAAAGATTTATTTGGGCCAGGTGCCTTAGCCGTTGATGTACGTATCAGTCCTGAGCAATTAGTGACGCATTATATTCAACGTCTTGTGGATTATCCTGATGCATTACAAGTACTAGATTTTGCAGGGGGGCGGGTACAGCTTGTGGCAGTGAAAGCCTTCCATAATGGTCCTTTAGTTGGGAAAGCTTTACGCTTTTTAGAAGAATATATGCCTTCGGTAGAAACCCGTATTGCGGCAATGTTTCGCCGTGGTAAAGCAATTTTACCTGAAGGGGATACGGTATTAGAAGCCAATGATGAGGTGTTTTTTGTCGCCGCGACAAAAAATATTCGTACCGTGATGGCAGGTTTACGGGAGCTAGATCGCCCCACCAAACGTGTTATTATTGCAGGGGGAGGGAATATTGGAACCCACCTTGCTGAAGTATTAGAGAAAAAATATCAAGTTAAATTAATCGAGCATAATCGCAATCGTACCCTAGAAGTTTCTGAAATTTTAGATAAAACCATTGTGTTGCAAGGGGATGCAGCCGATGAAGATTTATTAAGTGAAGAGAATATTGAAGAAACAGATGTATTTTGTGCGGTCACCAATGATGATCAAATCAACATTTTATCTGCCATGCTGGCAAAACGTATGGGTGCACGTAAGGTAATGGCGTTAATTAACCGTCCTGCTTACGTTGATCTGGTGCAAAGCAGTGATATTGATATTGCGATATCTCCCCAACAAGCCACTATTGGTAGTTTGCTTGCACATGTACGCCGTGGTGATGTGGTGGTGGTGCATTCTTTACGTCGGGGGGCGGCAGAAGCGATTGAAGCGATTGCTCACGGTGATTACCGTTCTTCCAAAGTAGTTGGGCGACGCATTGAAGAAATTAAACTTCCCCCAGGGACTACAATTGGGGCAGTAGTGCGTGGTGAACAGGTGATCATGGCACATCATGACACAGTGATTGAAGCAGAAGATCATGTCATTTTATTCTTAGTGGATAAAAAGTGTATTACTGCTGTAGAGCGTTTATTCCAAGTGGGTGTGACCTTTCTATAATTTACAGTTGCTGTTTTGTGATACTAGTTGAAGTTACGCAGTAGAATCAAACAGACCCTGTGAATTATCACTTTATTGGTATATTTACCTTATATATTGTAGTGACGTTGCATGCAACGTCCTCGTGATCTGATTCACTCCACCCCTATCAATTCATTACCAACATAATAGAATCTGTGGGTGAATTTTCCCCTCGTTACAACGCTCTGCGTCACTACCATCAAGTTAAGAATTATCTAGTTTTTATGCCCCATGTTTTAACAAGGAAAGTGATCCGTAAGGTGGCAATAGCTGCACCACTGACCCTTATATTTTAAGGTAAAAATTCACGCAGCGTATTCCACCTTTTTAAGGCTAAGGCTCGTCATTTAAGACATTCCTTGAAAATAGTGGAATACGCTGCGCTATTGCCACCCTACAAAAAAATGGCATTAAGTTAGGCTTTACAATACAAGAGCATGGAACGAGGAAAGTCTTAACTTAATGGCAGTAAAACAGAATGTGGGAACCAGATAATATATTATTGAATATAGCCCAATAAATATAGGATAAACCTTGTATTACACGGATTTCGCCCTGCCCTAGCAATTAATTATCTAAATGCTGCACAATACGCTCTCCTAAAGAACTATGTGCTTTAATTATCGCATCTCGCCCCTCTCCCACATAATTTAAATGAATACTCATATCAGCAGGTGGTGCAAACGCCCCCCCCTGATCGGGCCATTCAATTAAACAACAGGCTTTTTCTTGTAAATAATCACGAATCCCCATGTACTCCAACTCTTCAGGATCAGCAAGACGGTATAAATCAAAATGATACACTTGTAATCCCTCCATATCGTAAGGCTCTACTAAGGTATAAGTTGGACTTTTCACCGCGCCTTGATGCCCTAACGCACGTAAAAAACCGCGTACTAAGGTTGTTTTTCCTGCCCCCAAATCCCCGTATAAATAAATGACGGCTTGTTCATTGATACACCCAGCAACTAACCGTCCTAAGGCTTCTGTTGCGTCACTATCTTGTAATGCTTTTTTGATCATAATACCTTATCTTGTTCACTAAAATCAGGGTTTGCATAATAGCGTATCCACGGTAATAAATCAGAGGGTAATAAACCCCGCTCCCCACCTAATTCAGCCACTTTATCCCCTGCTTTCCCATGAATATATACGCCTACTTTTGCCGCATCATTCGGTGCTAAACCCTGTGCTAATAAACCCGCAATCACCCCTGTCAACACATCACCCATACCACCACACGCCATACCGGGGTTACCAATATTGGCAATATTTACATAGCCTTTATCATCACTGACTAAAGTCCCCGCACCTTTTAATACAATCACCCCACCAAAACGTAATTGCAACGATTGCACCGCTTCAAAACGATTATCTTGAATTTCATTAGCATCACGTGCTTCTAATAGACGGGCAGCTTCCATAGGGTGAGGCGTTAGTACACCAAGCGGCACACGAAATGGGGCATTGGCGAGTAAATTTAAAGCATCTGCATCAATCACAATCGGTTTATTAATATTTTTAACAGTTTCTAGCATTTCACGTGCCCAAATCGATTGCCCCAAACCCGGCCCAATAGCGATCACACTGGCAGCATCTAATAAAGGAAATAAATCTTCCCCCATTTCAATCCCATGACACATGATTTCAGGATAATCTAAATTCATAAACGGCGCATGGGAAACACGGGTGGCAATACTGACTTTACCTGCACCAATACGTGCTGCGGCTTGCGCTGCAAGACGTACCGCGCCTGTCATCCCTGTTTCACCGCCAACAACTAACACAGAACCAAAAGACCCTTTATGCGCCGTACGGGAACGCTTAGGCAGTAACTTAGGTAATAAAGTATTATCTAAGCGTGAAATTTTACTTTTAACCCGTTTATAAATACTGGGCGGAATATTTAAATCATCAAAATAAATCTTACCTGAATATTCTGCCCCTTCTCCTGTAAATAAACCTTGTTTTAAACCAATAAAACTCACTGTTACATTGGCACGCACAGCCATACCTAATACTGCGCCTGTATCCGCACTCAAGCCAGAAGGAATATCAACAGAGAGCACAGGACAACGACGACGGTTTAAGGCTTGAATCACTTCACGGTATTTACCTGAAATGGTTCGATCTAAACCAATACCTAATAAGGCATCAACGACTAAATCTACCACACTCAGCTTTTTATCAGTGAATGCTTGCGGAAATAAGCCCACGGCTGTCATCGCATTATAAGAAGTGTAGGCTTCCCCTGTTAAATTCTCGGTATTGCCTAGCTGTAAAACGGTCACGTCATAGCCTGCAATATAGGCTAAACGTGCGATCACATAGCCATCTCCCCCATTATTCCCTGTCCCACATAACACGATAATACGTTGTGCTTGTGGCCACTCTTGTTGCAATATTTTAAAACTTGCAGCCCCTGCGCGCTCCATTAAGCACATGGCGGGAATTCCCATATCTTCAATTGCGATACGATCTAATTCACGCACTTGACTGGCGCGATAAAGGGGGAGAGGCAATGTTTCCGTGATCATGATCAATACAGCCTATTTATTATTCGTTTGGTGAGGTGTTTTGTCCAACATTAAAAAAGTGCTCACGATAATAACGTAGCTCATTAATTGAATCGTGAATATCTTCTAATGCAAGATGAGAGGACTCTTTATTAAAGCCTTTTGCAACCTCAGGTGCCCAATGCTTGGCTAACTCTTTAATTGTACTTACATCAATATGGCGATAGTGGAAGTATTTTTCCAATGCAGGCATATAACGATATAAAAAACGTCTATCTTGACAAATAGTATTCCCACAAATAGGGGAAACTCCTTCAGGAACATATTGCTGTAAAAATTCAATGGTGTGCTTTTCAGCTTCCGCTAAACTGATCTTACTATTACGTACGCGTTCGGTTAATCCTGATTTGCCATGTTGGGTTGTATTCCATTCATCCATTGCATCTAGCAGAATATCAGGTTGATAAATTGCAAAAACGGGACCTTCCGCTACAATGTCCAGCTTGGAATCCGTTACAATCGTCGCTATTTCTATGATGGTATCATTATCAGGATCAAGACCCGTCATTTCTAAATCGATCCAAATAAGATTGTTTGGATTTTGTGGCATAGTTGTCTTGTCCCTTTATGAACGTAAGGATAGGAAAATGAAGGTGTAAGTAAAGACTGTGTGTATCAATAACTTTAGATGATAGTGACTATCTTATCAAAATATGGTGCGAAGCAATTTTACTTAGATTTATCTCATCCGCAATATTTATACCAGCCAGAGTATTTTAATGAATAGTTTTAGTTTTATATTTATAATATTTGTGTTACTAAGCAGTGCTTTACAGCTCTGGTTAGTACGCCGACAAGTGAACAGTGTGCAACAGCATAAACCAAAAGTTCCCGATGCGTTTGCTGAAAAAATCACCCTAGAGGAGCATCAAAAAGCGGCTGATTATACAACAGCTAAAGCAAACCTAGGTACAAAGGAATTTCTATTTTCTACCACACTTTTATTCATTTGGACATTAGGTGGTGGTTTAGAGTTCTTAGATCAAGCTTGGCGTGCTGCTGAATGGTCAGAATTATGGACAGGGGTGGCGGTGATTTTAAGCTTAACCTTTATTGGACAGATTTTGGATTTACCTTTAGGGCTATACCGTACTTTCCGTTTAGAAGCAAAATTTGGTTTTAATCGTACCACTCTAGGGCTTTTCTTTACTGATATGGTCAAAGGTTTAGCCATTGGTTTAGCCATTGGTATTCCTTTCATGACTTTAATCTTATGGTTAATGGGACATGCAGGTACCTATTGGTGGTTAATGGTGTGGGTGATTTGGATGGGCTTTAATGTATTTATCATGTGGGCATATCCTGCATTTATTGCACCTTTATTTAATAAATTTGTGCCCTTAGAAGAGGGCGAATTAAAACAGCGTGTTGAGGAGTTATTAAGTAATAACGGGTTTGCTAGCCAAGGTATTTTTGTGATTGATGGCTCTAAACGCTCTGGACATGGTAACGCTTATTTTGCAGGGATTGGTAAAAACAAACGTATTGTATTTTTTGATACTTTATTAGAAGGCTTAACCACAGATGAAATTATTGCGGTATTAGCGCATGAAGTGGGACATTTTAAATGCAACCACTTGAAAAAAGGCGTAGCAATGATGTCTGTCATGAGTTTATTAGGGTTAGCATTACTAGGTTACTTATTACAACAGCCTTGGTTTTATAACGGTTTAGGTGTTGGGACACCTTCTACCTATATGGGCTTAATTTTATTTGCTTTAGCCTTACCTGTCTTTACATTCTTTATACACCCGTTGACTTCTTGGTTCTCTCGTAAACATGAATTTGAAGCGGATGCTTTTGCTGCAAAACATGCTAAAGCAGATGATTTGATTCAAGCTTTAGTCAAAATGTACAAAGAAAATGCCAGTACTTTAACTCCTGATGAATTATATTCTAGCTTTTATGATTCACATCCTTCTGCCCCGATTCGTATCAATCATTTAGAAAGCTTATCAAACTAGCTAAGACGGATTAATCGTATTTTAGTTTAGTTTTTAGGGCATAAAAAAACCTGCTTGCCGTCATGGTAAGCAGGTTTTTTATTAAACTTCGTCTACATTGAAAACTGCATTTTTTCTTCTTCTCTACAGATCACGAATACTTTCCTTATTACTCCTTACTACAATATGCTGCATTGTAACTAGGTAGTCCTTAACTTAATGGCAGTGATGCAACATCTTTGTGATCTCATTCATTCCGCAATCATTAATTTATAACCACCATCATAATTATAATGGGGCTTATGATATGAATATTATTGAATTTAATAAAACAAAGTTTTATTTTTTAACCATCCCGCTGTCATAAATCATGACTGAATTAGACTCAGTAACAAGCGTTACAGGCAACGCTGCTACGGTTTGATGAATATCATAACTTTCTGATGAGTGTGTAACACCAGTCAATAAGTGAAAAAACACTTTATTTAGTACTTTATAGATAAAAGTAAATTTGATATTATTAATGAGAATCATTATTATTACTAAAATCAAATTTAAAGTGATGTAGAGCTATGTTAATGGCTTTTATCTTTGATCTTTTATAATTAGCCTCGTTAGGAATATAAAAACCCATGTTCATGAAACCTTCCATCCTTGCAACCGCCATTGCTACTTGTTTAGTTGCACAAAGTGCCTCTGCTGCGTCTCCTACAAATGAAGAGATGTGGGAACTGATTAAAAAGCAACAACAGCAAATTGAAGCGTTAAAAAATCGCTTAAATGTCACAGATGAAAAAGTAGAAGTGACAGAGCAGAAAGTGGAAGCTACTGGGGAAATGTTAGAAGAGCGTAGTGGCTCAGCCAGTAGTTCATGGGTTGAACGTACACGTATTGGGGGGTATGGAGAATTAAAATACCATAACTGGAGTAACCAAAAAGAAGGCGGTAGTGATAAGAAAGATATGGATTCACACCGCTTTGTATTATTCTTCTCTCACCAATTTAATGATCGTATTCGCTTCTTCTCAGAGTTTGAATTAGAACATGGTTTATCTAAAGATACTGATGATGGGTCAGGACCTGGGGAAGTTGAATTAGAGCAAATGTATGTTGATTTTGATCTTAATGAAAACCACACAGCACGTGCTGGGGTCTTCTTAATGCCAATCGGTTTCTTAAATGAAACACATGAACCTAATACATTCTATGGTGTAGACCGTAGCCCTGTTGAGAAAAACATTATTCCTACTACATGGTGGGAAGGGGGAGCAGGCGCACACGGTGAACTCATGCCAGGGTTAAACTATGATGTATCCTTAACATCTGGTCTAAAAGTACCTACGAGTGGTAGTAATGCCTTCTTAATTCGTAAAGGTCGCCAAAAAGTGGCTAAAGCTACAGCAGAAGCCCCTGCCTTTACAGGTGCCTTATCTTGGACAGGTATTGCAGGCTTAGAATTAGGTGGAGCTATCCAGTATCAAAGTGACTTAACTCAAAGTGCAAATGATAACGAAGTCAGTGCTTTATTATTAGAAGCCCATGCAAGTTGGCAGTCTGGTCCTTTTGGGCTTAAAGCCTTATATGCCCGTTGGGACTTAGACAGTGACGATGCAAAAGCGATTGGACGTGATGAGCAAATGGGGTGGTATATTGAGCCTTCTTACAAAATCAGTGTAGGTGAGCACAATCTTGGTTTCTTTGCACGTTATGCTTTATGGGATAATGAAGCAGGTAACAGTGCTAGCACAGAGTACAAACAAGTGAATGTTGGGGTAAACTACTGGCCTCATGAAGATGTTGTGTTAAAATTCGATTACCAAAACCAATCCTCACCTGATGGTAAGAATGAATACGATGGCTTTAATTTAGGTTTTGGTTACCAATTCTAAATTTATAAAGTTTAACGGACATTATGCGCTATATAATTTTTTCTCTTGTGGTATTGATGTGCTCTGGGCAATTGGCTGCACGCGGTACCTATCAAACGCCACAAGATTTTTTAGCAGAAGTCTTTGCACAACAAGTACCTAAACCTCAAAAGCTTTGGATTGTTAAAGATTTAAAGCAACAGGTTAAAAAAATCCTCGGGCATAGATTAGGCAGCTTACGGCTGCGTTATTGGCGCGAGGATCAAAAAACGGTATGGATTTTAGAAGAAGTTGGTAAGGAAGAAGTGATTACGGTCGGTGTTGTTGTTGATGATAATAAAATTGAACAACTTAAAGTACTGATTTTTAGAGAATCACGTGGTTGGGAAGTCCGCCATGCTTTTTTTACTGATCAATTTAAACAAGCTACATTACAAGATAATTTAAAGCTTGATCGATCCATTGATGGCATTTCAGGAGCCACTTTATCAGTACGTGCCTTACGTAAATTAGCACGTTTAGCTCTGTTATTTCATCAACACGTTGTTAAATAAGGATTGTGTTAATGAGGCGATTACGTTACCTTCATCGTATTGTTGGCTTAGTCAGTGTGGTGTTTGTATTGCTGCTTAGCATCACAGGTATTTTATTAAACCATACAGAAGAACTACAGCTCAATAAGCGTTATGTACGTTTTCAGCCTCTTTTATCATTGTACGGAGTGCAAGCTCCGTCATTGGTAAGCTTTATTGTTGACAATCATCGTATTACCCAATTAGGGCAACAAGTTTATCATAATAAAACCCCTCTCTCTATCCATTTAAAAACACAAGAAAAATTAGTGGCTGCCAGTGTATTTACTGATTTTTATGTGATTGCAAGTCAACAGCGTATTTGGCTATTAACACCTGATTTTGAAGTCATTGAAACTATTGGTGAAGCACAAAGTTTACCCACCCCTTTGCTTGTTCTTTCTCATACAGAAAATCATCTCTATATTGATACAGAATCAGGGATTTATCGTACAGATAGTGATTTTTTAGCTTGGGAAAAAGTATTTAGCCATTCAGGAAAGTGGATTAAATCTTATTCACCTAATAGGAAATTAAAAGCTTATTTGTTACAGCGTTACCAAGGGGATGGTTTACCGTGGGAACGGGTGTTATTAGATTTACACAGTGGGCGAATTTTAGGTTATTTCGGTGTATTATTAATGGATCTCGCCGCGATACTGCTTATCTTCTTAACTTTAACAGGTGTTTGGATGTGGTGGCGTGTTAGTTATCCAACTAAATATAAGAAGAAGCTAAAACCAAAAGCTTAAGCTTTGTTTTTCCATAAGTTTTTTGCAAGCTCTGTTAATTCTTTAATAAAAATAGGTGCTTGCTGTGAATAAATAAAATATACTTGTGTATGAATCGCATCTCCTTGCCATAGGCTTATTTTATCCTTCATTAGATAAAAATCTAATTTTTCATAAGGAATTAAAGCCAGCCCCATTCCTGCCAGTAGTAATGCTTTAATAGCATGACTATTATCTGCACTAACACGGTGTGATATCTGTTGCATTGCATGGCGTGTAAAAAAATCTCCAATTGCTCGACTGTGCCCACATTTCTCAGGGGTTAGAATCCACGGTAAAGCACTCAGCTCTGTCCATGTTTTCCCTGTTACTTTATCTATTAGCTGCTGAGGCACTGCCACACCTAATTGTACTTTTTGCAATGTGTGATAGCTCACCTCTGTAGGAAATCCTTCCCCTAGTACAAAAGCACAATCTAGCTTTTGTTGCTGTACTAATTCTACTAACTCACCACTTAATTTCTGAATTACATGTAAATGTAATTGTGGGTAGTCTATATGTAATTGTCTAATAAATGCTTCACTATGAGGAAGAGGTGTATCTGAAGCTAAACCAATATGACAAGTATAAATAGGCTTTTTTTGTAACTGTTGTGCTTGCTGTAAAAACAGCTGATTTTGTTCAATAATTTTCTTTGCATAAGGTAATAAAGCCTGACCTTCTGGTGTTAATAGCATCCCTTTTGCCGTGCGCTGAAAAAGTTGTAAACCTAGTTGTGTTTCTAAAGCTTTAATATGAGCACTGACGGTAGGTTGACTGGTATGTAGTTTGTCTGCTGCGCGTGTTAAATGCTGTGTGTCAGCTACTGTGATAAAGCTACGTAACTTATATAACTGCATGATAATTAGCCATTATCAGAAAATCTGATGAGTGTAATTTGTATAAACAATTGGTTTTTATGGTCATGCTTTCGCTACAGTATGACACATCATTTTTTTATTAGAGAAGCAAAATTATGTCAAATCCTATTACTTTACGTCAGCTAGCAGGTGCTCCCGATCATTTATCAGGGCTTGTGTTAGCAAAAACAGCTTTAGTACTGATTGATATTCAAGAAGAGTATTTTACCCCTAATAGCCCTTTATTTTTACCTAATGCAATGGTGGCAGCCCAGCAAGCTGCAACATTATTAGCATGGGCACGCGCGCAATCTGTACAGGTCATTCACGTACAACATATTGCTGCTCAACTTGAAAGCCCTGTTTTTACTCCTAACAGTACGCGTATTCAGTTACATCATACTGTGATGCCTATTAATGATGAAGAGCTTATAAGTAAACAAAAGCCCAGCTCTTTTTTTGCAACACCTTTACAGGAAAAATTAGAAAACCAAGGGGTTCAGTCGTTAATTATTGCAGGGTTTATGAGTCATATGTGTGTTTCAACTACGGCACGTGATGCAGCACAATTAGGCTATAACGTAGTGGTAGCAGAAGATGCTTGTACTACTCGTGATTTAGTCAGCAGTGTAACAGGGAAAATCATTCCTTATACTCAAGTACATGATGTAGCCTTAACAGAAATCAGTGATGCTTTTGCTTATATTGCTAAAGTGGAAGAGATTATAAGCTAATTTACAGTAATAATAATATCTTAAGTACATAATCTAAATGAATAAAAACATTATCTATAATAATGTTTACTTTGCTAACTTACTGTACTAGTATTTATAGTGATTTAAATAAAGGTGTTTTTATGACTGATAATATATATGTTTCATACAATGGATCACAACTTGGTTTTTCAATTCGTAATTTTGCTCTAGAGCAAAAAGGATACTGTGGTACAGGGATTGATGCTAACAGTATCGCAGCAGGTTTAAATGAGGATGTGTACCTGACTTCAAATAACCATATCTATCATTATAATATTAATGGTGAGTTAATTAAGGATATGTGTTTTCCTGATAGCAATATTACCTACACAGGTGTCGTTGTTAAAGGGGATAAAGTTTATGCAACTTATGATGGTTCACAGCGTGGTGTCACAATTCGTGATCTGAATTTAAACCAAGTTTCATATATTGATACAGGGGTTCATGCCACTGGCATAGCAGCAGGTTCAAATGATGATTTATATATTACTGCAGCAAACCATGTTTATCATTACAAAACAGATGGTACACTATTAAAAGATATGTGTTTCCCTGATACTGGAATTAACTATACAGATGTCAGTGTGTTTGCCAATACAGTATACATTTCATATATGGGATCACAACAAGGGGTGTCTATTCGAAGTTTAGAATTAGAACAACTATCTTGGATGGGAACTAATTTTAATATCAATGCGATTGCTGCGGCACCTGATAATAGTGTGTATTTAACATCAGCAAACCATGTTTATCATTACAAGTTAGATGGAACTTTAGTAAAAGATATGGCATTCCCTTCTACCAGCATCAATTACACAGGTATTTCTATGGTTTTTAGTGTGACAACCTAACTAAAAGCTATTCCCTACAAGTTCATCATGCCACACTTATTATTTTGTGGCATGATTGAATCATCAAGCTATCTAAAATCTCTATTTTTTAGAAACCAGAGGTATAAATGATAGGCTTATTTCTTCTCTAAAGCATCTAAGTAACGCTCTGCATCCAACGCAGCCATACACCCTGTACCTGCTGATGTAATTGCTTGGCGATAAATATGATCACTGACATCCCCTGCTGCAAAAACACCTTCAACACTTGTTCCTGTTGCATTTCCATTAGAGCCTGTTTGTACAGTGATATAACCATTTTTCATATCTAATTGATCCTGAAAAATTTCTGTATTAGGGCGGTGACCAATGGCAACAAACACCCCTTCTAGTGAAATCTCTTTGGTCGAATCATCTTGGGTATTTTTGATGCGCATTCCCGTCACACCCATTTTATCGCCTAATACTTCATCTAAAGTATGATTCCACTCAATATTAATATTGCCATTTTCCGCTTTCTCTATTAATTGCTGAGACAATATTTTTTCAGAACGGAAACTATCACGACGGTGTACGATCGTCACCTCTTTAGCAATATTAGATAAATACAAAGCTTCTTCTACTGCTGTATTTCCCCCACCAATAACGGCGACACGTTGATTACGGTAAAAGAATCCATCACATGTTGCGCAAGCAGACACCCCTTTACCCTTAAATGCTTCTTCTGATTCTAAACCTAAGTATTGTGCAGATGCGCCTGTGGCAATAATTAAGGCATCACAAGTATATTGATTACCACTGTCCGCTGTTAATGCAAATGGGCGCACATTTAAATCTACTTGAGTAATATGATCAAAAATAATTTCGGTGTTGAAACGTTCTGCATGTTGACGCATACGCTCCATTAAATCAGGTCCTTGTAAACCTTCCACATCCCCTGGCCAATTATCCACTTCAGTGGTTGTTGTTAATTGCCCACCTTGTTGCATGCCTGTAATCATCACAGGCTCTAAATTTGCACGGGCTGCATACACTGCGGCAGTGTATCCTGCAGGCCCTGAACCTAAAATTAATAAACGACAATGTTTAACATCACTCATAAGTAACTCCAATAAATTTATTGCTCATTATTGTCTTAAAAAAAGGATAATAATGCAGTGTAACATAGGCATTCTTGTATGTAGTAGGGGAAGGATTTTCTGCTTTCAAGCAACAATTGCAAAAAGAGCTTTAGGTTCAATACTTTTATATTGACTCCTTTTCATCAATAATGCATATATTAAAATTGTATGACTATATTTCATATGTTAACCATATATTTAAAGGGAAATAGACAGCTATGTCTGATGCAAAACAGGATACATCATGGTTACATGCCCCCATTGGCTTATGTTTATCTGGAGGAGGCTACCGTGCAGCAGGCTTTCATTTAGGCATGTTAGCGTATTTAGAACGAGTTAATTTGTTAAAAAATACAAAGCTACTATCCACGGTATCAGGAGGCACCTTTGTTGGGGCTAAATACACACTATCATTAATTGAAAAACAAAGTTTTGAGCACTTTTTTCATGATTTTTATTTATTTTTAGAAAAAAATGATTTAGTGAAATTAGGCTTAATTAATTTATCCAATGATGCCAAGCGACCGCCTTTTTTAATTCTAGCCATGGCACAAGTCTATGCAGAAACCTTTTTAAAAAAAGCTACAGGGGAATGTTATTATTTTGAAGATGTGCTTAATGCTGATATTCAATTAAAAGAAATTATTTTTAATGCAACAGAATTTTACAGTGGGGCAGATTTCCGCTTTCAAGCCAGTCAAAACCCGCATGTTGCAACAGGTAACCGTCATTTTAAAATAAAAAATACCTCAGCAGGTAAAATTCGGATGGCGGATATTGTTGCCAGCTCCTCCTGTTTTCCTGCGGGGTTTGAGCCAATGTCATTTCCTTTAAGCTACAAATGGAAAGGGGAGACTATTCCTGAAGATGTACAGAAAAAAATGAAGCAACCATTAGCTATCATGGATGGTGGTATTTATGATAACCAAGGAATGGAAAGCTTATTAAATGCCAGTAAACGTAGCAAAGATCCCTTGGGTTTATTTATTATTTCAGATGTCGATCAAGCTAATAATGATCTGTATTCTTTTCCTCATTTATCTGAATATACGGGTACCTTAACCTTAAAACGTTTACAATGGCTGTTTTATTTCATTTTAATGATTTGTATTACTACAATTGTTGCTGTTGGGCAGCATGGTTTACAGCAATGGCAAACTAATGGCTTTAGTTTCTGGGATATTTTCCGTTACCCCGTGCCAATTTTATTAGCAGGCTTAACGGCTTATATGCTGTGGTGGGGGCGTGTCGTATTTAAAGAGCAAATCTTGCAGCATATTCCACAAGTGGGCACAACCGCATGGGCACAGTTACAACATTTAAGTGTCTCACAAGTACTGAATATGGTGACTTTACGTACAACCTCCTTAATTTCCTTAACCAGCAGTATTTTTATGCGCCGCATTCGTCAACTCGGTTTTGAAAAAGTGTATTCTGCACAGGAATTCGAAGGTAAACGTATTTCTAATTTAGTGTATAACTTATCTGATGGACGCAGTATTAATCGCAGTTTTGTACAACTACCTGATAGCATTCAACGCCCTTCAGCACACTTACGGGAAGTGGCAACCATTGCTGCTGAAATGCCCACCACCTTATGGTTTAACTCTCCCACCGAATTACCTTCTCTTGTTGCATCAGGACAAGCCACTATTTGTCTTAATTTAATTAAATTTGTAGTACGTCATCATGGAAAAGATCCCAGCACCTACCCTGAAGAAATTAAACCATTATGGAAACAGTTAACACAGGATTGGGAAGCTTTTGGAGAAGATGCTTATCATCTTGTCAGACAGGCTATACCTGAAGAAGAAATGCCAGTTTTAACTTTGCCTAATTAATTATAAAAATCTATCTTATACGTGTTAAAAAGTAGTGTAACCTAGTCTTTTTTAACATAAACTATCCATCATTCTGACAACTTCCTTCATAGCATTAGCTAATAAGAGAAGACATTATATAAATCAGTAAAATAATAGATTTTTTTTAAAAGAAGAATCTATTATTACTTTTATGCAGTTTTTTGTTTAATTGTACAATTTAACTATTATAAGGAATATTTCTTGGAAATTATTAGTTTGCTTGCCCTAGGTGTGGTTGCAGGTATTCTTGCAGGATTACTTGGGGTGGGAGGGGGTATTGTTATCGTACCCGTTTTAGTATGGATCTTTTCCCATGGTAATGATGTCCCCGCTTTACATTTAATGCATATTGCCATTGGTACCTCCTTAACTACGATTGTTTTCACCTCTCTTTCCTCTATTCGTGCCCATCACCAACATGGCGCAATTCAATGGGATCTATTTAAACGTCTTACCCCTAGTATTATTGTTGGTGCATTTATGGGGGCATTGGTGGCGGATATGATTCCTAGTCATGGTTTGCATTTATTCTTCTCTTGTTTCTTATTACTTGCAGCAATACAAATGGGCATTGGTAAGCAACCTGTACCCTCTCAACAACTACCTAAAGGATTTAAATTAGGTATTGCAGGATTTTTGATTGGAAAAATCTCTTCATTAGTGGGAATTGGAGGTGGTTCATTGGTTGTACCTTATTTATCATGGTCAAATATTCCCATGCGCCAAGCGGTTGCCACCTCTGCTGCTACAGGCTTTCCTATTGCTATATCTAGTATGTTAGGGTTTATTATTATGGGCTGGGATGCAGAACAACTCCCTGCATGGAGTACAGGGTATGTCTATTGGGCAGCTGTTATTGCCATTGTCCCCACTAGTTTACTGTGTGCTCCCTTAGGTGCAAAATTGGCACATACTGTTCCTGTTAAGCTATTAAAACGTTTTTTTGCAGTATTTTTAATTTTTGTGGGGCTTAAAATGCTTTCTATGGCACTCACAAGCTAATTATTTTATTCTTATCCATTACAGGTAAAATCATGCGTTTATTACATACCATGCTACGTGTTACCAACTTAGATCTATCAGTAAAGTTTTATACTGATGTATTAGGAATGCGTTTATTACGTCAAAAAGACTATCCTGATGGTCAGTTTACGCTGGCTTACCTAGGTTATGGAGATGAGTCAGATACAACAGTATTAGAACTGACTTATAACTGGGGGGTTGAAAGCTATGATATGGGAAATGCTTATGGACATATTGCAATTGAAGTTGAGGATGTTTATGAAGCGGTTAAGCAAGTAAAAGCACGAGGGGGTATTGTTACCCGTGAAGCAGGTCCTATGAAAGCAGGCACAACAGTCCTAGCTTTTGTAAAAGACCCTGATGGTTACCCAATTGAATTATTAGGTGTTTAATATTAAAAAAAGGAAGGCTGATTACTACAGTCTCCCTATTTTTATATAACTATATTTACATAAAACTAAGGTTTTTTTATTACTAAATAGCAGTAAATAAAAATTGAGGTTTGCATCTGTACAGGCTTGCACTAGAATAGTGCTGCACTTACTCTACTAATAGACTTTTTGAAAATTAATGCTGATTATAAATAGGCAGTTTTTTTTATTTCTCATATAATGTATTTATAGCGCGCTACACTTTTTAAGTCATCGAATAAAAATACAATAAATAAACTAAACAACATGTATTCAGTTATATTTTATTACATCATTATCATGTCAAGAAGAAACTTTACAGCATAACTAGAAAATCTAAGAACAATTGAGAGTTTAATGGCGAGATCGTGTATTATACAATAAAAGGTATAATCAAAATCTCACATATTTTTCAGTATAAGAGTAGAGTGAAATGAATGATAATAAAACAATCATAGTCACTGCATCATACAAAGCCATGTTTTTGTAATAGACTGTGTAGTAAGAGCGTAATAAGGAGTAAACAATGGCTGAAATATTTGGTGATTTTGTTGAAAACCTACCAAAACATGCAGAATATTTAATTTTTGGTTTTTCCCCAAATTCTATCTCATTACAGCAACGCTGGCGTAATAATGGCTTATCTGCAGATTTTTTAGCTGATTATGTAAAAAGTTTTTTTATCAGTCAGCCTGATTTTGAATTACAAGAAGAAGTTAAAGGAGCAGTCAGCTATATTGCCAATGAACTGCTTGAAAATGCAATGAAGTTTTGTGAAGAAGAATATGGTCACCCAACCAGTATTCAATTGCATTTATATAATGAAAACTTAGTGTTTTTAGTAAGAAATAGCTTAAACCCTGAACGCCAACAATCATTTCAAGATTTTATCAAAACCTTAGATAGTGAAGATCTCGCTGATTTATATATTCGTCAGCTAGAATTAAATGCTTTAGATGAGGAACATACTCACTCTGGTTTAGGTTATTTAACCATGATGCAAGACTATGAAGCTAAGTTAGGGTGGAAATTTGAAGTTGTTAAAAATAAAACAACACAAGAATCAGTACCCATTGTAACAACCATGGTACAATTAGGTATTTTTTAATAAAATTTTTAGTGAGCAAGGTAATGAACTGTGAAAATTGAAACACCAGATTACACGATTATATACAATGAAGCTGATGCTTCAATCATGTGTACAGGCTCTTTACGTCTTAATGGAACACAAGAGTATGCACCTATATTAAATTTGTTTAATACAGCTGCGGAACAAAAATTTCCTGTATTAACTATAGATTTAAAAGAGCTACGCTTTTTAAACAGCTCAGGCATTAATATCTTATCTAAATTTGTCATTAGTATGCGCCAACAACAGGATACTATTATTAGAGTAATAGGGAGCAAAGCTGTTCCTTGGCAAGGTAAATCACTGAAAAATTTACAACGCCTTATGACAACCCTAGAGCTGAATATTGAATAATTCTGGTTTTCAACATAAAACTACTACAATATGAATAACGAGCAACTATCTAAGCAACAACTATTAAAGGAGTTGAAAGGATTACAGGCTAAGCTAGTTACTTTTGAGCAAGAAAAGCAAGATCTTGAAATTTCCCTAAAAACAATCATCGAACATGCTGATCTTGTACAAAGTGAGCTCTTATTAGAAGTTCAGAACTTGCGTGGTACGTTAAAAACTTTTGAACAAGAAAAATTTGATCTAGAAATCTCATTAGAAACCATTATTGACCATGCCGATATCATTGAAAATGAGTTATTAGATACACAAAGTTATCTTGAACGAGAAGTGGCACGACGTACCAAAGAACTAAAAAGAAGTAATGGATTATTAACAAAGGAAATTATTGAGCGTCAAAAAATTCAGTACGCACAAGAAAATAATCTTCGTTTTTTAGGGGCGTTATTAAACAGTATCCCCAATCCTATTTTTTATAAAAATAAACAAGGTGTTTACTTAGGGTGCAATCACGCTTTTGAAACTGCATTAGGTATTAAAGAGGCTGATTTAAAAGGGAAAACAGTCTATGACTTGTATTCTCATGCAACTGCCATGCATTTTTCACAACTTGATCAAGCTATTCTAAACAACGGCGGGCATCAAACATTTGAAACAACTGTTCCTTTTGCTGATGGGACACAACGCTGTGTCATTATTAATAAAACAACTTTTACTGATATACAAGGGCATATTTCAGGTTTAGTTGGTATTTTACTAGATATCACAGAGCGCAAAAAAGCAGAAACTGAATTACGTCTTGCTGCCAGCGTTTTTGAAGCCAGTAATGAAGGTATTCTCATTACCGATGAACATGGGCATATTATCAGTGTAAATAAAGCTTATGAGCGTCTAACAGGCTACTCTGCTGAAGAAAGCATTGGTAAAACTCCTGCTATGCTTAAATCAGGGCAACACAGCCCTCTATTTTATCAAAATATGTGGGAATCACTGCTAACAGTTGGGCATTGGAGCGGGGAAGTATGGAATCGCCGTCATAATGGTGAAGTTTTTCCTGAATGGTTAAGTATCAGTGCTGTACGTGATATAGAAGGTCAAGTTATCCACTATGTTGCTTTATTCACTGATATTACAGATAAAAAACTTTCTGAAAAACAAATTTATCATTTAACTCATTATGATGCACTGACTGATTTACCCAACCGTGTCCTCTTCCAAGAACGTTTAGAACAAGCCCTACGCCGTGCCAACCGTCAAAGTTATTGGGTGGCTCTCATTCTTATTGATTTAGACCACTTTAAAGCTATCAATGATACATTTGGTCATCATTTAGGGGATGATTTATTAAAAGAAGTGGCAAAACGCCTCACTCAATCTGTACAAGGTGAGCAAGATGCCATCGCTCGCTTAGGGGGAGATGAGTTTATTGTTTTACTGGATGATTTACCTGCCAATACCTCCACTTTACAAACAGTCTCCTTACTCACAGAAAATATTTTACAACAACTGCAACATGTTGCAGTGATTCATCAAAAAGATATTTTCACCAGTGCCAGTATTGGAATTGCTGTTTATCCACAAGATGGGAGTAATGCTGCAGAGTTGTTAAAGAATGCAGATACCGCTGTCTATGATGCCAAAGCCCATGGACGCAATACCTATCATTATTTCACTTCCGCAATGAATGTTGCAGTGAATAAACGCCTACATTTACAAAACCACCTACGCCGTGCTGTAGAGCGAGAAGAATTCTTTTTACATTACCAGCCTCAAGTCGACACTATTACCCGTAAAATTATTGGCGTAGAAGCCTTATTACGCTGGGAACACCCAGAACTCGGGTTTATCTCTCCAGCTGATTTTATCCCCTTAGCAGAAGATAGTGGCTTAATAAACGTTATAGGTGAGTGGGTATTGCATACGGCTTGCCAGCAAAATAAAGCATGGCAACAAGCAGGCTTACCCCCTATCCGTATGGCCGTTAATTTATCTGTACGCCAATTTTATGATGATAACTTACTCACATCTGTCAAAACAGTACTCAATAAAACGCAATTAGACCCGATGTGGTTAGAGTTAGAAATCACTGAAAATATTGCTATGAGTTATGCTGATCGCACTTTGAACACTTTAAAAGCACTCAAAGAGCTTGGATTACAATTAGCAATTGATGATTTTGGAACAGGGTATTCATCTTTAACCTATTTAAAACAATTCCCGATTGATGTGTTGAAGATAGATAGCTCTTTTACGATGGATATTTCCACCAAAAGTGGGGCAGCGATTGTATCGGCCATTATTAACATGGCGCATAGTTTAAATTTAAATGTTGTCGCAGAAGGTGTTGAAGATAATCAACAACTTTCATTCTTACAAAACCATGTTTGTGATTGTATGCAAGGCTTCTTTTTCTATCGTCCAGAATCCGCCAAAAAAATTGAACAGCTATTACAACAACAAGCTTCATGAACTGTTATTTAATGTTCTGCTTTATTGACCTTTTCCTATCCATATTTGCTATCAATAGATTTTATTAATTTATGAAAACCCCTTCTTGGCTTTTTTCCACTTTAATAAGTAGTTTTTTACTGCTTATTACTCCTGTCTTAACACAGGCCTCTTTATCTAATGATATTAATAAAGCCCTTTCTGCAAAATGTCTTGACCCTAACCAAACGGCTATTTATGTACGCCATTTAGCAACGGGTAACACCGTATATGAAAAAAACAGTCACAAATCACTATTACCTGCCTCTACACTAAAGCTGGTGACAACCTTAAATGCATTAAATTACCTTGGTTATGATTATCGTTTTAAAACCTATTTTTTTCATACAGGGCAACGACATAATGGTGTAATTACAGGCGATTTATATATAAAAGGGGGCGGTGATCCTAAACTAACACCTGAGAAAATATGGTATATTGCCCAGCAGCTACGCGGGCAAGGGATTACACGTATTAAAGGAAATTTAATTGCAGATAATCATTTTTTTGATCGTTTAGAAAAAGCCCCTTCATGGCGAGATAAGCGCAGTCAACGATCTTATGATGCTAAAATTGGTGCTTTATCAGTCAATTTTAATAGTATTGCTATTAATGTTCAGCCTGCTGAAAATTCTCAAGGAAAAGCACGCGTATGGTTGTACCCTGAAAGTAATTATTTTGATTTACGCAATACCACTAAAAGTCCTAGAAAAGGTAAAAATACTCTTGTTATTTCACGAGGAAGCAAAGGAGAGCATCCTTTATTAAAAGTATCAGGGGCTATTCCACGCAACTCAGGTGCACGTACCTATTACCGCAATGTAGATGATCCACTGCCTTTTGCAGCTCATGTTTTCCACCATACACTACAACGAGCGGGTATTAAGATTGAAGGGCAACTCGCTTATCAATCGACTCCCCCAAATGCAGAATTATTGTATACACATCAATCTGAGGCCTTAATCAGTATCTTACGAGAACTATTAGCCTATTCTAGTAATTTTATTGCTGAGCAAGTCTTAAAAACAATGGCTGCAGAAGTAACACAGTTAACAGGGACACATGAATTAGGTTTACAACTAGAGCGTCGCTTTTTACGTGAATTAGGGGTTGATTTAACAGGTGTTCGTTTAATGGATGGCTCAGGATTATCACGTGAAAATCGATTTACTGCACATGCTATGATTGAGTTATTAACCCAAGTCCAACGCCGTTTTGATTTATACCCAGATTTTCTTGGTGTACTTAAACCACTAGGGCAATATCAAAAAAGTAGACGGTTACGCCATAAAGAAGCCAATGGTTTTGTACGTGCAAAAACGGGCAGCTTAAATAAAGTCAGTACTTTAGCTGGCTATATTGGTAATACACAAGGTGATGTTTTTGCATATAGTTTTTTCTTAAATAATAATAAATGTGGTTATTATCTAGCAGATAAAGTAGAAGATAAAATTCTCAATATTTTACATACCACACCCTATTACCACTAAATTTTTATAGTGATATCTATTTTGCTATAGTGGTATTGCAGATAACACTACTATAGCAAGGTTAAGACATACCATTATTTAAAATAAAGAACAGATACCCTTTATAGCTTAATCACTCATTAATTTCACATACTTTTGCTTATCTGCGGTGGCTGCACCACTGAGGGCAAAACCGACTAACTGCCCTTCTTCATTTTCATAACGTGCATAAATCCCTTCTGCATGACTATCACTGACCCATTGCCCTACAAGAAATGGGGCAGGAGGAAGAATGACTAAAGGGTAAAAGCTGGTTTTCACTACAACAGGCATAGGCGGATAATCTACTGCCGTCGCATCTCCTGTTAAAGTTTTTGCCAAGGCTTTTGCACCCTGCATTAAAGGTGCAACAAAAGGTAAATTTTTCCCTTCTACTTCAGCACAATCCCCTAATGCATAAACAGATTTTGCACTGGTTTGCAAAAATTTATCTGTCATAATGCCACGATTAGTTGTTAAATTGGCTGCTTCAGCTAAGCGAATATCAGGGCGTAAACCTACAGCGGAAAGCACTACATCCGCCTCAATACAAACACCATTTTTTAATACTAATTTATAATTTTTTGGGGTTTTATCAACACTTTCTACTACTGTATTTAAATGCCATGTAACCCCTTTTGCAGTAAGTGCTGCCTGTAATGCTGTTCCCACAGTTTCAGGGAGAAGTGTGCTTAATGGGTAGTGATCAGGACCTATTACCGTGACTTGTTTGTCAGCATGTAATAAATCATTCGCAAATTCACAGCCAATTAACCCCGGCCCCAAAATAGCAACATGTTTTGCTGAAGATAAATGCCGACGAAATACGGCATAATCTGTTAAATTATTAACCGATAATATATCCTTTGCCCCTTCCCCTTGAATAGGCAAGCGAATCGGTTGTGCTCCAACAGCAAGGACTAAATTTTTATACTGATAAGTGTCTTTATTAGTAAAAATTTGTTTTGCTTCTGTATCAATTTTTTCAACTGTACAGTTTGTTATGATGCTGGTAGATAAAGTCTCTTGCATTTTTTCAGCATTTGCCATTGCTAAAGTATCAGCTGTTTTTCCTTGCTTTAAAGCAGAGGAGAGCATGGGTTTAGAGTAACTACGTCCATCATCTGCCGTGAGTAATACAATACGGCTATGCTTATCTAAACGACGAAACTCCCTTGCTAAACTATAGCCAGCCAAGCCTGTTCCAATAATCACTACATCATAATCACACATAATATACCCTATATATTACTCACTAGTGGGGGGGTGCTGTAACTCAAAATTAGTGCAACACAACACGCCCATATCACGATTAGAGTTCCATCATCTCAAAATCAGCTTTAGCGACCCCACAGTCAGGACACTCCCAATCATCTGGAATACTATCCCATGTCGTACCTGCTGCAATCCCTTCTTCAGGTAAGCCTAAAGCTTCATCATAAATAAAACCACAAACAACACATTGCCATTTTTTCATTATCAAATCTCCTCAATTTAAACTTGTATAGATAGGTTTATTTTTTAGTTTCATTATATTGTGTTAATGCATCTTCATAATGCTTGGCATGACGTTTTTCGACATTTGCTAAAGCAGCAAAGCGTTTAGCCGCTTTATCTAAAATGGCAGCAAAACGTTCAGCATGTTCTTTAGACTCTGCAATTTGTTCATCCATTTCTTTCACCGCTGCGGTATTTTTTTCTTCTAAGGCTGTGTGGCGAAATTTAGGGTACATTTCTGTATATTCGTAGGTTTCACCTTCAATTGCCAAGGTTAACATTTTTTCAACAGTTAACGTATCAGCAGGATACAATAAATCTAAATGTCCAAAGGCGTGGGCTGTTTCTTGGCGGGCTGTTTCTTCAAAAGCAGCCGCCACATCTTCAGCACCTAATGCACGGCATTGACGTGCAAAGTATAAATATTTACGGTTTGCCATAGATTCACCAGCAAAAGCAGCTTCCAAATTTTTGATTGTGCTAGATTCTTTTGACATGAGTTATCCCCTTTGGGTGGTGTTTGTTAACTATGGATAAAGTGTAGCAATCGTTTTATAATTTATCCAATTGATAAAATTTTAGTTTTTAATTGAGAAAATCGATTTATGAATCTACCGAGTTTACGACAACTGCAATATCTGCGCGCAGTCATTGAACTACGGCATTTTGGTAAAGCCGCCGAACGCTGTTTTGTCACCCAATCAACTTTAAGCAGTGGAATACAAGAATTAGAAAATATATTAGGTGTGCAACTGTTAGAGCGCAGTAAGCGGCATGTTGTACCCACTTTGTTAGGAGAAGCGGTTGCTGCAAAAGCAGAAAAAATTATTCAATTAAGTGAGGAGATGGTAGAGATGACTCACACGCCTGATCAACCCTTGGCGCGTGCATTGCGCTTGGGGGTAATTCCTACCATTGGCCCTTACTTATTGCCGTGGGTCTTACCTACAATTCGCCAGCAATTCCCCTTATTAGAATTACGCCTAGTGGAAGATCAATCAGCACATTTGATTCAGCAGTTAGAAGCAGGTACTTTGGATGTGGCAATCATTGCTTTTCCTTATCCATTAAATAAATTAAAACTGAGTCATACGATTTTTTGGCAAGAGAATTTTTGTGTTGCTCTCCCAACACAGCATCATTTAGCCCAGCAAACATGTATTACCACCCAAAATTTACCCAAAGATGAACTTTTACTTTTAGAAGAGGGGCATTGTTTAACTGATCATGCTTTATCTGTGTGTAAAATGGATGATTTAAAAATCAGCAGTACTTTTCAAGGCACCAGTTTATATACTTTATTACAAATGGTAGCAGGGAGGCAGGGGGTGACTTTTGTACCTGAAATGGCAATTCATACTGGACAACTTAATATTCAAGATATTTGTTTAGTCCCTTTACAAGAACCTGCACCCCATCGTGAAATTGGCTTAGTATGGCGAAAAAGCTTTTATAGACAAGAAGATCTTTATTTACTTGCTCAATATATGCAAAATTGTATGCAACAGGGGTAAGAAAGATATAACTAACTGAAGTTACGCAGTAGAATCAAACAGACCCTGTGCACTATCATTTTATGGGTATATTTGCCCTGTATGTTGTAGTGATGTTACATGCAACGTCCTCGTGATCTCATTCTACAATCATTAATTTATAAGCACTATACTTCAGTAACTAAAAGATAAAGTGTTGAGGTAGGGCTGTGATGCTATGTATCAAGGAGAGGGTTCCCGTATGAAGACATACCACTGCCATTAAGTTAAGAATTATCTGGTTCCACGCGCTCGGCGCTGGAATCCCATCCCTGACGCTCTGCGTCATTTTGCTTAAAGCTACCAAGGTGTCAGCTTAGAGGGGGGGGACGCGGAGCGTTGTAACGAGGAAAGTGCTGCTTTTAATCCTTAACTTAATAGCAGTGGTATGGCAGTGGTATGAGGACATACGGGAATGAGGAAAAACTAACTTATAGGTTGATAAAAAGTATTCTTGCAATAATACGAGGGTGTTGATTTAGTGTAAATTTTTCCCCTGTGACAGTAATAAGAGCTCCCTCTTGCACTAAAACTAAAGAGCGGCTATATAACTTTCCTAAATTAGGAATACTCAGCATGACCTCAAAAAGCTGCTGATCTTCGGTTTGTACTTGCCAAACAGCCCCATCTTTACCTTGTTCTATTTTTTTTATCACTTTTCCTGTTATTGTCACTTTCTGCTCTTGTTGGGCTTTTGGTGCTGTATTATTGATCGGTTTCTCTTCATAAGCATAAGTAAATAAAGGGAAAATAGTACATAACAATACAAAAGAGTATTTCATTTCATATTCCTTAATTAATAAACAGGTTTCTAAATTTTAAGATCCAGCTCCATTACACAATATCAGCTATAAATTTGAGATTCAAACCTATTCTATCTTTATACTTATAAAAAAATAAGCTGTGTATTGCTTGTGAGGATATTAAGAAAATAAGCTATGAAAGGGCAGCAAGCCCCTACTATATAACACTTCAGATCAGTTATGCTCAAAATGTGGTATACAGTCTTTATATTGAGGAAACAACAGAAGATATAAACAATTTATTATCTTTTATTGAACAGGAGATATCTATAAAACTGATAAAATTCAGTTATACAGATTAATGGGGAATGAAAAAAAGCATCTCCTTCTAACACGGGTAATAAAATATTACCCGTGTAGAGGGAAAAAGCCTGCTACATGACTTAACTATTCAAAATGAGTAACACTTCTTCTAGTTCAGTCCGTAATTGATGAATAATAACTTTATTATCCACAGTTTTATTTCCACTTTCTTCATCAAGACGTAATCGCGCTCCGCCGATAGTAAACCCGTGTTCATACAATAAACTACGGATTTGACGGATTAAAATTACTTCTTGACGTTGATAATAACGCCGATTACCGCGCCTTTTAATGGGCTTAAGCTGTGGAAATTCCTGTTCCCAGTAACGCAGTACATGAGGTTTAACTGCACATAACTCGCTTACTTCACCAATGGTAAAGTAACGTTTACTGGGAATAACAGGTAATTCATTATTGTTCGCTGCTTCCAACATAAGCTTCTACCCGCGCTCTGAGTTTTTGCCCAGGTTTAAACGTAACAACACGTCGTGCACTAATAGGAATTTCTTCCCCTGTTTTAGGGTTACGTCCTGGGCGTTGATTTTTATCTCTTAAATCAAAATTACCGAAACCAGACAACTTGACTTGCTCACCTTTCTCTAATGCTAGTCGAACTTCTTCGAAAAATAAATCGACCATCTCTTTGGCTTCACGTTTGTTTAGCCCAACTTCATCAAAAAGTCTTTCTGCCATAGCGGCCTTTGTTAATGCCATATATATTATTTCCTTAGTTGTGCATTAAAACTTTCTTCAAGAGCTGAGAGTACCTGTCCAATTGCAGTATCTACTTCTGACTCTGTAAGGTTGCGTGAATGTGACTGAAAAATCAAGCCAATAGCTAAACTTTTCTGTCCTACGTCCACACCCTCGCCTTGGTATACATCAAAAACATGTAAATCCGTGAGTAAATCACCTGCTGCTTGTTGCATACAGTTGATTAAATCGCCTGCGTGAACAGATTGTTCAACTGCTAAAGCTAAATCACGGCGAATACTCGGATATTTTGAAATTTCTTTAAATATAGGGGTTTCTTTCACTAACAATGGAGCTAGTGATAACTCAAATAGGTAAGTATTAGGGGATAAGCTTAATGCTTGTCCTAATGTTGGGTGAATCGCACCCAAGTAACCAATAAGCTGTTCACCCTCATAAATGGCAGCTGTTTGCCCTGGGTGTAATGCAGGGTGTTCCCCTGCTACAAAGCGATAGGTTTTATTTTTATCTGCGGTAAATAAAACGGCTTCAATATCTGCTTTGACATCATAAAAATCAACATTTTGGGATTTAGCACCCCATTGTTCTGTCCAATTCTGTCCTGTAATCACCCCTGCAATCATTTTATCTTGTTGCAAATGGTCATCCTGTTGAATAAAACGCAAACCTGTTTCAAATAAGCGAATACGGCTTTGTTGGCGTTTTTGGTTATATTGGGTGGCTTGTAATAAACCTGTCCATAAACTGGTACGCATCACTGCCATATCGCTGGCAATAGGATTTGCTAACGCCTTGCTCTTTAGATGTGGTGTGACTTTTTCTTGTAAAGCAGGATCAACAAAACTATAAGTAATGGCTTCGTTATAACCACGTTGAGTTAAGGCAGCACATAAATCACTGAGATTCACATCTGCATAACGTGGCATATGTAAACGGGCTTGTGGTGCATTGCTTGGCAAATTATTATACCCACGTACACGGGCTAATTCTTCAATTAAATCCGCTTCAATGGTGACATCAAAACGGAAGCTTGGCGGGATAATATCCCATGTTTTTGCTTCAGCATTAACACTCACATCCATACCAAGACGTTGTAATATTTCAGTGACTTCTTCTGCGTCAAACGCTTGCCCTAATAAACGGGTAATACGCTGATCACGTAAAGTAATGGCTTGCTTTTTAGGTAAGTGCTCTTCATTACTGACTTCAATCACTTCCCCTGCTTCACCGCCTACAATATCAAGCAATAATGCCGTAGCACGTTCTAAAGCAATACGTTGTAATTGTGGGTCAACCCCACGCTCAAAACGATGTGATGAATCAGTGTGCAAGCCATAACGACGTGCACAGCCTGCTGCATGTTCAGGGGCAAAAAAAGCACTTTCTAAGAAAATATGCTGCGTTGAATCCGTGACAGAAGAGGCTAAACCACCCATCACACCTGCCATGGCTAATACATTGTCATTATCTGCAATAACTAAGGTATTACTATCTAATTCAACCTGTTGTTCATCTAATAAAGTCAGTGATTCATTTTCTTGTGCATAACGAACGATAATCCCCCCACTTAATTTATTAAAATCAAAGGCGTGCATAGGCTGCCCTAATTCTAATAAAATATAATTGGTAACATCTACAGTAGGGCTGATACTGCGTAAACCACAGCGACGTAAACGTTCTTGCATCCATAATGGTGTGGTGGCAGTGATATCAATATTGCGAATGACACGCCCAACATAACGAGAACAAGCTTCAGGGGCAGCTAATTCTACAGGAAAAGAGGCATCACTCTGTGCTGGCACCGCATCAATCGCAACAGGTGTTAAGGCTGTACGACTTAATAAACCTACTTCACGGGCAACCCCTGCAATACTTAAACAATCACCACGATTAGGGGTTAAATCAACATCAATACAAGTATCATCTAAACTTAAGTAGTTACGTACATCTTCACCAATCGGTGCATCACTGGCTAAAGGTAATAAACCCGCTGAATTTTCTGCCATGCCAAGTTCAGAAGCTGAACACAGCATACCTTGTGATAATACACCACGTAACTTAGATTTTTTAATCTTCATACCATCAGGAAGACGTGCCCCAATTAAAGCAACAGGTACACGCATTCCTTCTACTACATTCGGGGCACCACAGACGATATTTAAGCTCTCATCTGTTCCCGCATTCACTTGGCAGACACGTAACTTTTCAGCATCAGGATGGGCTGCAACAGATAATACTTCCCCTACCACAATTTTGCTAAATTCTGCGGCAGCAGGTTCGACACTATCAACTTCTAAACCAGCCATTGTTAATTGCTGTACAATTTCATCCGTTGAAATTGCAGGATTTACCCAGTCACGCAGCCATTGTTCACTGAACTTCATAAAATTCTATTAACCTTGATTTTTCCCTAAATACATTATACTTCCTAGTACACACACAACATGGGGAAAGTGGTTGAGTATATGTCTATTTTATACATTTATTTTCTTTACTATCATGCTGTTATATTTTTTATTTTAGGCACTTTATAGTATGATTTTGCTATTTTATAGAGACCATTGATTATTTTTCTATAATCTTCTGACTATTCTACAATATATTTAATATAAAACAATAACCTATACAAATTTTTTAATGTTGTTTTTTATTTATCTTACTAGGAGCTATGATTTTATTGGTTTTTATACTGATAAAGACTGTTCTATTGTTGTTAAAGCGGCAACAGGATCAGCTGCTTGGGTCACAGGACGACCAATCACTAAATAGCTTGATCCTGCTTGCATCGCTTCTGCGGGTGTCATAATCCGTTTTTGATCATCTTGTGCACTGTCAACAGGGCGAATGCCTGGGGTGACTAAAATTAAATCTTCACCAACAGCTTCTCTAATAGGAGCAACCTCAAAAGGTGAGCAAACTAAACCATCTAATTTTGCCGCTTTTGCTAAACGAGCTAAACGTAATACATTATCCTCTAAAGAACCATGTAAACCCATTGCATAAAGATCTTCATTACTTAAACTGGTCAGCATGGTCACAGCAATTAGCAATGGTTTATGTGCACTTTTATCTACCGCTTCACGCGCAGCAAGCAACATATTGCGCCCACCTAAAGCATGTACATTAATCATCCATACACCTAAATCAGCCGCTGCCTCACAGGCTTTGGCCACTGTATTAGGAATATCGTGGTATTTTAAATCTAAAAAAACATCAAAGCCTTTATCAACTAATTTTTCAACAAAAGCAGGACCACTACGGGTAAATAATTCTTTACCAATTTTTACACGGCAACGCTCGGCTCCCAGTGTTTCTGCCATGTCATAGGCTTGCTCTGCATTCGGGTAATCTAAAGCAATAACGATAGGAGAGTGTATTTTATTCACCATCAATACCTTGTATGGGTTTAATTGTGTTCCATTGTTTGCAACTTGGACACTGCCAATGCAAACTTTTACCTTTGAAACCACAGTGACTACACTGATAGATTGGTTTATTTTTTAACAGTTGTTCAATACTGGTTTGAATTAACGGTATATAGCTTATATTTTCTGCTGGCAATGTGCTTAATTCTAATAATCGCTGTAATCCACGAATAGAAGGGTGTTTATATAAATGTTGGGTTAAAAATTCCGCCGCTGCGGCAGGATCTTCCTGCTCAATGGCAATATCCACCAATGCCAACGCTGCATTAATATTAGCATATCGGGATAAAAGTGCATGTAGATAGTCAATAAAATCAGCACTTTTATATGCAGGCTTATAACATTTTTTTAAGCCTGTGATGGCTTTAAATAAAAAGCTTAAGTCTTGTTGTTCAATCCGCTTAAATGCTGTAATGGCTTGCTGTGTTTGCCCTTGTAGTAAAGCCAGTTCCCCTTCTAATAAACTAGCACGTACACAATAAGCATCTTGTACTAATGCGTGATCAATAGCGTCAAAAGCTTGTTGATACTGCTGTAACTCTTGTAAACGTACCGCTTTTTCACAATAAAAATGGGCAATATCACAATTAAATGCTTTCTCCATCAAATTGTGTAAAACATGCGCCACTTCAATCGCTTTATCCCACTCTTGTTCTTGTTGATAAATATTTAACAAGTGTTGATAGGCTTTCTTTTTATGGTGTGTATCTGTTAATTGCAAATACATCTCTTCTGCACGATCAAATAAGCCTGCATGAAAATAATCTTCGGCTAATGCTAGCATGGCTGAATGACGCTGAGAAATATTTAAACGTGGACGGGCAACAAGGTTTTGATGAATACGTAATGCACGGTTGACTTCACCGCGTTGACGAAATAAGACACCTAATGCTAAATGTGTTTCTACCGTATCACTATCAACATCCAATAATTGGATAAAAACATCAATAGCCTTATCAGGTTCTTCATTTAATAGATAATTTAACCCTTTGTAATAATCAGGAGATAAATCGAATACAGAGTGTGTAGACTGTTTTATATTACGCTGTGCAGCCCACCATCCTGATGCAGCAGCGACAGGCAATAAAAACCAGAGTAATTCTAGCATTTTTTAGGGGGCATCTTTAGCCGATTGAGTAATTAATTGTGTTGTTTTAGGGGTATGAATATTAAGTTGCTTTTCAAGCTGTTGGCAACGAGCTTGCAATGTTTTATAACGACGACGGATGCGCCATACCCATGTGAGGGTAAAAAAAATACCCAGTGCAATACCCAGTACTAACACCAATAATACTAACCATGCAAGATGCAGTGCAATCGAATCAGTATAATAATTAATTATGACTAACTGTGGATTGCGTAATGTGAAAACAATCGTGACACAGAGTATAAGAAAAGAAAGCGACCAAGTGACAATACGTAACATAGCAAGACCCTCTGTAAGCACGTATGAAGGTGATGATTACTGTATAATGGGGATGATGGGATACAACATCTGCGTACAGGAAACATGGAGGCAGTGGTACTGACCACATATCCATATTGTATTGTGAAGCTTTTCCTTAGAAAAGTCACCTTGTATAGTATGTATGTAACATATTATCGCAAGGTGACACTCTTCTTCTCTATTACCTACTTTTACTTAGGCAATAGAAGAAAGTTCTTCTTCTTCAAGATTTACACGTTCACGTAATTCCTTACCGGGTTTAAAGTGAGGAACATGTTTACCGGGTAATTTAACAGGTGTGCCTGTTTTAGGATTACGTCCAGTACGAGGTGGACGATAATGCAAAGAAAAACTACCAAAACCACGAATTTCAATTCGTTCACCACTCGACAAGGACTGAGCCATATGCTCTAACAGCGTTTTCACTGCAAGGTCAATATCTTTTTGTGCCAATTGGGTTTGCTTTAAGGCAATCGCTTCGATGAGTTCAGACTTTGTCATGGTACTTGTCCGTGATTAAATTACATGATAACCGCCGCCACCGTTTGCTTGTATTGGCATACACAAGCAAGCGGTGTGCTGACAAATGACTAATACAGTTGATTAGTCTTCTTCTTCTTTGTTTTCCATTTGGGCTTTAAGTAAATCACCTAAAGTACCACCAACGGAAGGTTGAGAGCGGCCGTAATCTTGAATAGCAGCACTTTCTTCATCAGTTTCTTTTGCTTTAATAGATAAGCTGATAGTGCGTTTCTTTCTGTCTACACCGATGAATTTCGCTTCGATATCTTCACCTTCTTTTAAGAGGGTGCGTGCATCTTCAACACGGTCACGTGTTAACTCAGAAGCACGTAAGAAACCTTCAACACCGTCTTCTAATTGAATGACAGCACCTTTAGCGTCTACTTCACTTACTTTACCCTTAACAATACTACCTTTAGGGTGATCAGCAACGAAGTTAGAGAATGGATCTTTATCTAATTGCTTGATACCTAAAGAAATACGCTCACGCTCAGCATCAACAGCTAATACAACTGCTTCAATTTGGTCGCCTTTCTTGTAACCACGTACAGCTTCTTCGCCTGCCACGTTCCAAGAAATATCAGATAAGTGAACTAAACCATCAATACCACCGTCTAAACCAACGAAGATACCGAAATCTGTGATGGATTTAATAACACCCACAACACGATCATTTTTATTATGGCTGGCTGCGAAACCATCCCATGGGTTAGTTTGACAATGTTTGATACCTAAGGAGATACGACGACGTTCTTCATCGATATCTAAGACCATGACTTCAACTTCGTCACCGACTTGAACAATCTTAGAAGGATGTACGTTTTTGTTTGTCCAGTCCATTTCAGAAACGTGAACTAAACCTTCAACGCCTTCTTCAATTTCAACGAAACAACCGTAATCAGCTAAGTTAGTGACTTTACCAGTTAAACGGGTGTTTTCTGGGTAACGACGTGCGATATCAACCCATGGATCTTCACCCATTTGTTTTAGACCTAAGGAGACACGTGTGCGATCACGGTCAAACTTAAGCACTTTAACATCAATTTCATCACCAACGTTAACCACTTCACTTGGGTGTTTAACACGTTTCCAAGCCATATCGGTGATATGTAATAAACCGTCTACGCCACCTAAGTCAACGAAGGCACCGTAGTCAGTTAAGTTCTTCACAACACCGCGTAAAATCATGCCTTCTTGCATGCTTTCTAGTAATGCTTCACGTTCTGCACTGTTTTCTTTCTCAACAACAGCACGACGAGAAACAACCACGTTGTTACGACGGCGATCTAATTTGATCACTTTGAATTCTAAAGATTTACCTTCAAGGTAAGTCGTGTCACGTACAGGACGTACATCAACTAATGAACCCGGTAAGAATGCACGGATATCATTAATGTTTACAGTGAAACCACCTTTAACTTTATCAACGATAAATCCAGTGATAGTATCTGTGTTCTCAAACGCGCCTTCTAATTCTGTCCATGCAGCAGCACGTTTGGCTTTTTCACGCGATAAACGTGTTTCACCAAAACCATCTTCAACTGTATCTAAAGCAACTTCGATTTCATCACTAACAGCAACTTCTAATTCGCCGTCTTTGTTACGAAATTGCTCAACAGGGATAACCCCTTCTGATTTTAATCCTGCGTTAACGATAACAACATCGTTACGGATTTCAACCACTGTACCAGTAATAATACTACCTGGTAACATTTTTTGTGCAGATTGACTTTGTTCAAATAACTCAGCAAAGCTTTCGCTCATTCCAAACCCCTGACCAACCTAATGTGGAAGTGAAACATTAAGTAGTCTTTCTTGTTGATGCCACACAGACACAATAATATTAACTTTAAATAAGCTAATGAGTGCTGTACGGGTTAATGTTAAAAAATATAAATACCCTATTTATGCTGTATAAATAGAGGTATTGCATAATATATATATAAAGTTAAAAATGACAAATGTAAGCAGTAATAGTGTTTACTGGACTACTTTTTGTTAAGTCATCGCTATTACACCTACGCTGATAGGTATGGTAATAGTAGACTTGTGGTACAAACGCCTTTGTCATGGCGCATCAGCTTAATACGGTATTCTATACGATGCCCTGCTTTTTAAGCAAAAAGCTTGAAAATAACAATACACTCTTTAATCTTTGTATTGATATCAAGCTGTTAAACTTGCTGGAGGGATTTCTTTTAATACAAGCGCGACCACTGCTTCTATTGATAAACTACTGGTATCAATAATACGGGCATCTTCTGCTGCAACAAGGGGGGCAACAACTCGGTTACTATCCCGTTCATCACGTACTTTTATCTCTTGAATTAAGTCATCAAGTTTAGCATTTATTCCTTTCTCTTTCAACTGTTTATAACGACGTAATGCACGTTCTTCACAGTTTGCAGTCAAAAATATTTTAACTGCTGCATCAGGAAAGACAACCGTTCCCATATCACGCCCATCCGCCACTAAGCCGGGGGCTTGTTGAAAAGCACGTTGTCTGGCTAGTAAAGCTTGACGAACTTTTTCAAAAACAGCAACTTGTGATGCTGCATTAGCAGTGTCTTCTGTACGAAGTTGTAGACTGACATCAGTGTTATTTAAAATCACTGCTGTGCCACTTAAATCTGCTAAAGGTTGAAATGTGACATTTAACGTTTCTGCTAAGGTTGCTAATGCCATTTCATCATTTAATGCAACACCTGTTTGCAATGCAGCTAAGGCTAAAGTGCGATACATTGCACCACTATCTAAGGTGTGCCAATTTAAATAACGCGCAACACGCAAAGTGGTTGTTCCTTTGCCAACTCCGCTTGGGCCGTCAATTGTAATGACAGGAATAGTATTTGTCATGTAATTTATTTAATTTTTTTATAATCAGTCAATTTAATCGGGGAGATAATTTATCACATTAAAGAAACATAGTATATATATGTTTGAATGAGATAATGTTATATCACTATTCAACTAAGTCTAATTGAATGCCTGTTTGCTGTGCTAATTCCACAAAATTAGGGAAAGAAGTGGCAACATTAGCACAATCATTAATAGTGATTGCCCCTGTTGAACGCAAGGCAGCCATGGTAAATGACATGGCAATACGATGATCACCGTGGCTTTCTACTGTACCACTACCTAAGGTACCCCCTTGGATAATCATGCCATCTTCAGTAGGACGTGCATCAATACCTAGAGCAATTAAGCCATCTGCCATCACCTGAATGCGATCACTTTCTTTAACACGTAATTCTTTTGCATCGGTTAAAATGGTTTCACCCTCTGCACAAGCAGCGGCAATAAATAAGGCAGGAAATTCATCAATAGCAAGCGGGACTTGCTCTTTAGGAATAGTGATACCTTTTAATTTGCTAGCGCGTACACGAATATCTGCAACAGGTTCCCCCCCCACTTCACGCTGGTTTAACAATGTAATATCTCCTCCCATTGCTTGTAAAATATTTACAATACCAATACGTGTTGGATTTATTCCTACATGGCGTAGAGTAATATCAGAGCCTTCTGCAATGCTTGCTCCGACCATAAAAAAGGCAGCAGAAGAAATATCAGCAGGCACATCAATTGAGGTTGCTGTTAAGCTCCCACCACTTTCTACTTCAATACAATCACCTGTACGGCTTACAGGATAACCAAAACCTTTTAACATACGTTCAGTATGATCACGTGTTGGTGCAGGCTCGGTCACTTGTGTAGTACCTTGTGCATACAAGCCTGCTAAAAGTAAACAAGATTTAACCTGTGCACTGGCAATAGGCATCACATAATGTGTGCCCTGCAAGGCTTGCCCACCTTGTATTTTTAATGGGGGCGTACCTGTTTCTGTGGTAGCAATACGTGCTCCCATTGTTTTTAATGGGTCTGTGACACGGCGCATAGGGCGACGTGATAGATACTCATCCCCTATCATTTCAGAATCAAATTTTTGTCCTGCTAATAATCCTGATAATAAACGGATAGAGGTACCTGAATTACCCAAATCTAAGACATGACGAGGCGCTTGTAAGCCGTGTAAGCCTTTTCCATGAATGCGAACTTCACCTTGTGCAGGGCGTTCGATACTAATCCCCATTGCTTGAAAGGCGGCTAAAGTAGCTAAGGTATCTTCACCTTCTAAAAAACCTGTGACATCTGTTGTGCCTTCAGCAATAGCACCTAAAATAATGGCACGATGCGAAATTGATTTATCTCCTGCAACGCGTAATTCACCATGCAGGTGCTGACTAGGGTGAGCGATAAATTTTTTTACATTCATAAATATTCAGTAAGTTATTTTTTAGGGTTCGCAGATAAACAGTAGTATACCCCATCTGCTTACATTTGTTGGCAGCAAATGAATACAACAAATAAAAATAGCTATTTTTTAGCAGAAATATATCAACTATTAACTTTTATCTTACAATAGCCACTACACTACATAAAACAGATTAAATTTTGAGAGCAACACAGATGGATTATCAAGAAATTATTGATTTTTGGTTTACTGAAATTACCCCAGCGGCATGGTTTAAAAAAGATACAGAATTTGATCAGTTGATAGAGAGCCGTTTTTTGTCTATTCATACTGCTGCAAATCAATGTGAGCTATATCATTGGCGGGATTCAGCACAAGGGCGATTAGCTGAAATTATTGTATTAGATCAATTTTCACGTAATATTTATCGTGATACAGCTGCCGCTTTTTCCTCTGATGCGTTAGCCTTAGCGTTAGCACAAGAAGCAATTCACGTGGGATCACAACTTGTACTGTCTGCTGAACAACGTGCTTTTTTATATATGCCTTTTATGCACAGTGAATCCGCTGCAATTCAAGAAGTTTCCTTAGAATTATTTGCTGATCCTGATTTAAAAGATAATTATGAGTTTGCACTACAACACAAAGATATTATTGATCGTTTTGGACGTTATCCACATCGTAATCATTTATTAGGGCGAGACTCCACAGAGGAAGAGCAGGCTTTTTTACAGCAACCTAATTCTAGTTTTTAAACTTGTGTCATAAAGCCGTTGCTATATTCTATTTTTTGATAAGGTAGGGTGAGTCAGTAGCAAAGGTTTACTGGGGGAGACAGTATGCTATTTCACCCTACATAATAATAAGCAAATGTGATGCTTTAATACTTAAGCAAAATTAGTTAATTTTCATCAAACTAAATGCCTCATCTTGATAAACCGTTTCAAGTGAGGGGCAGGTTTTGACATTTTCCTGTGAAAACACCACATGACTGATTTGGTAAGTGTGTACTAACTTATCTAATTGCTGACATGTACTCTCGCTGTTTTCTGCCTGATAAAATGCCTGAATTGCAGTAAAACGTGTGTACCATTCAATCACTTCATTATCTTTATAAGGATGAGATTTCTCATCAATCACAACAGGCGCGCCTGTGGCGAGGCGAAATTGTTGTAAATGCTTGGGTACAAGATATAAATCATTAGCCGTTTTATGTACTTTGACATACTCAAAAAAAGCAGGGGCTGTGGTTTTATTATGAAAAAATACGATATTTGGTACAGCTAACGCAAAAATAATAACAGGTACAGCAATTAAAATTACTTTTTTCCAATACTCTATACAGCTTTGATAACGGTTAAAAATAAACTGCACAATAGCTGCGATAATCATACAACTGGCTATCGGTACTAATAGCGCAAACATCCGCCACGGAAATAATAACGCCAGCCCTTTATGTGCTGTTGCAAACTGTAATAAGGTCAAGCTACTGGTGACTACAAACAAGCTCAACATAATAGGAAAAAGGCGGGTTTTTCTTATCACCACTAAAGAAATGATCACAATACCAATTTGTAACCATGCTTTTTTATGCAACCAACGCTCAGGATCAACATGATGTGGAATGCGTAAATCGACCAAAATATGACGTGACTGCTGCATAATCTCTGCAGAGGTGGCAGTAAAATTTTGCCAAACATAAATGACTATCGGTAATACAATTATTAAAGACATTACCCCCAGTAAAAAAGCAGGGCGCAGCTGGCGGCTTTGATAATAAATAATTCCCATGTACGTTGCTGTTAAGGTGGCAGCGGTTAATAAATAAGTGGGGTGAATAATGGCAGCAAAGGTCGCACTGGCAATAGCTAACCACGGGCGTTGGGAGATAAAAGCATAAATTGAAAAGATCAAAAATACACCAAATAAACTTGGCTGGAAAATAGAGCCAAGAATATACTGATCAGCCACACCAAAATAAAATAACCACCCAACATGAATACCTGTTAATTGATGGCTTAAGATATTTAATACTGCTGAGTGTAATAGTAACAGTAATACCACATAGATAAGATAGCTGAGTAAGTGCTTATCGACTGCAAAAATACGACGCGCAATGCCTACCATCGCGTAAATGTATACCCCAAGTAATACCATGTGATAGACATAAAATGCACTTTCACCTAAATGTAAATAAGTGAGTTTGACCAACTGGGTAAAAAGTGGCATTGGATCAGTTGTTTGTGCCAGCCAATCAGCTGATAAAAACCCCATTCCAGCCTGTGCCAAGCCATGCAATAAATAGGTATTTTGATTAGAGGAATACAAAGTGGGGTGAATGGTATACACTGCCACGAAAACAAGCAGCAAAAAAAGTGTATTTATCAACCATGACGTTATACCATGGCGTTGTAAAATTGTGTGCATAAAAAGCATCCTTACATAGGTGAATTATTTTTATTTCATCATGAATTTTTCATAAAGCAGGCGTATCGTGTTGGTATTTTGATGTAATGTGAGACCTTGTTTCATACCAAAATACTGATCGATATTATCTTTTATTTATTCAAAAAAACTATATGACTACTATTGCTCAACGTATTGCAGAAGAATTAAGTGTTCAAGAAGCGCAAATTATCGCGGCGGTAACCTTGCTTGACAGCGGCGCAACAGTGCCTTTTATCGCTAGGTATCGTAAAGAAGCTACTCAAGGTTTAGATGATAGCCAGTTACGTACCTTAGAAGAGCGGTTACGCTATTTACGTGAATTAGATGAACGACGAGACGTTATAATAAATAGTATTCGTGAGCAAGAAAAGTTAACGCCAGAATTAGAAGCTGCTTTAAATGAAGCAGAAACCAAAACCCGCCTTGAAGATTTATACCTACCTTATAAACCCAAACGCCGCACTAAAGCTCAAATTGCTAAAGAAGCAGGTTTAGAGCCTTTAGCAGAGACATTATTATCTGATCCGTCGCTTGACCCTGAGCAAAGTGCCAATACTTATCTGGATACAGAAAAAGGGGTTGAGGACACAAAACAAGCTTTAGAGGGGGCGCGTCAAATCTTAATGGAACGCTTTGCAGAAGATGCAGAGTTATTACCTAAGTTACGTGATCATATGTGGGATGCCTCTCACTGTCAGGCAAAAGTTGTTGAAGGTAAGGAAGCTGAAGGGGCTAAATTTGCTGATTATTTTGAATATGATGAACCTTTAAAAGATTTACCTTCTCATCGTGCCTTAGCCTTATTTCGTGGGCGTAATGAAGGTATATTACAACTTTCTATGGCATTTCCTGATGAACAGGATTTACCACTGACAGCATTAGGGCGTTGTGAAGCCATGTTAGCAGCCCATCATAATATTGCAGATAAAGGACGACTTGCAGATAAATGGTTGTTAGATACAGCACGCTGGTCATGGCGGTTTAAAATCCGTTTAAGCTTAGAAGCAGAGTCATTATTACGAATTCGAGAACTTGCAGAAACGGAAGCGATTAATGTTTTTGCACGTAATTTAAATGATTTATTACTGGCTGCTCCTGCGGGACAACGTGCTACTTTAGGCTTAGATCCCGGTTTACGTACTGGGGTGAAAGTGGCAGTGGTCGATAATACAGGTAAATTTGTTGCCCATGACACAATTTATCCTCATGCACCGCAAAAGAAGTGGGATGCAGCCATTGCCAGTTTAGCAAAACTCGCAAAACAACATAATGTGGAATTAATTAGTATTGGGAATGGGACGGCTTCCCGTGAAACGGATAAATTAGCGGCCGATTTAATCAGCCGTCATCCTGAATTAAAATTACATAAAGTGATGGTCTCAGAAGCAGGGGCATCGGTGTATTCTGCCTCAGAATTTGCTGCCCAAGAATTTCCTGATTTAGATGTATCCATTCGGGGCGCGGTATCGATTGCGCGCCGCTTACAAGATCCCCTTGCTGAATTAGTGAAAATTGATCCTAAATCTATTGGGGTCGGACAATATCAACATGATGTCAGTCAAACCAAATTAGCGCGTAGTCTTGATGCGGTGGTAGAGGATTGTGTAAATGCTGTGGGGGTAGATGTAAATACCGCCTCTGCACCATTATTAAGTCGTGTTTCAGGTTTAAATGCAGGTTTGGCACGTAATGTAGTACAATATCGCGATACACATGGCGCATTCTCTGTACGTGAAGACTTAAAGAAAGTTACCCGTCTTGGTGCGAAAACCTTTGAACAAGCAGCAGGTTTTTTACGTATTAGTAATGGTGACAACCCTTTAGATGTGTCCTCAGTTCACCCTGAAGCCTATCCACTTGTAGAACGTATCCTACAAAAAAACCAACGCACGATTAAACAAGTTTTAGGTGATCATGCGTTTTTAACTCAACTCTCTCCTAAAGACTATACCGATGAAATTTTTGGAATTCCCACAGTGACCGATATTATTAAAGAATTGGATAAACCGGGGCGCGATCCACGCCCAGAATTTAAAACCGCTGCCTTTAAAGAAGGCGTTGAAAAGCTAGCTGATCTCAAAGCGGATATGATTCTTGAAGGGGTGGTGACCAATGTAACCAATTTTGGTGCATTTGTGGATATAGGGGTTCATCAAGATGGCTTAGTGCACATCTCTGCATTATCTGATAAATTTGTCTCTGATCCACGCGAGATTGTGAAAGCGGGTGATGTGGTGAAGGTAAAAGTGATTGATATTGATTTAGCTCGCCGTCGTGTTGCTTTAACGATGCGCTTAGATCAGAAAAGTACGGATAAAGCTGGAGATAAAAAACCTGCTAAAAATACCAGCCAAAAACCAAAAAAACCACGCTCTCAAAACAACAACAAACCACGTCAAAAAGACAATGCACCACCTAATGGTGCCTTTGCTGATGCATTTGCCAATGCCTTTGCAAAACAAAAGTAAGGTATCAGCACATTAAGCTCTGTATAGGATAAACAATATACAGAGCTTAAGCATGATGTAGGCAAGGTTTATGTGACTTGCCTGCCTCTTACGCTATTTTTACCCACTCGGTATTTTTTGCCATGTTAATAACATTTAGCTTTATTATCACTGCCTTTTTACTCGCCCTGTCACTAACCTATTATCTAAGCCGCCCCAGTGCAGTGCTATATATTATCGATACCCCCAATGAACGTTCCTTGCATACACAACCCACACCGCGAAGTGGGGGGTTAGGCATTCTATTTAGTTTATTGGTACTCATTCCCAGCAGTTATTTTGTATACAATATCAATGCGCCTATTTTTCATTGGATTGCACTGAGTGTGCTCATTATCGCACTCATTTCATTTGTGGATGATTGTATGGATGTCTCCGCACTCTATCGCTTTGTATTACATTTTATTGCCGCTGCCATACTCTTGATACAAGCTGATTTATGGATTATAGAGCTAAGTATTGCCAGTTATACCGTGTCGTTACCTTTTATCATAGCAGTGCCTGTATCCTTATTATTTATTGTATGGATGGTCAATTTATATAATTTTATGGATGGTATGGATGGCTTTTCAGGGGGGATGAGTGTGATCGGGTTTGCAAGTTTTGCCCTAATAGGTGCTTGGCAACAACAATTTGAATTTATGTTATTTAATGCGTTGATTGCCAGTGCAAGCCTTGGTTTTTTATGGTGTAACTTTCCTCCAGCACGGATATTTATGGGGGATGCTGGGGCATCCAGTTTAGGGTTTTTAGCAGCAGGCATGAGTTTATGGGCACAAAAACTAGAAATCATACCGCTGTGGCTGTCCTTATTATTATTTTCTCCCTTTATTATTGATGCAACAATGACCTTATTACGTCGTTTACTGCAAGGGGAAAAGATATGGCAAGCACATCGCAGTCATTACTATCAGCGTTTAGTACAATTAGGTTGGGGGCATAAAAAAACGGTACTTGTTGAATATGTTTTAATGCTGGTGTGTAGTCTGTCTACCCTTTTTATTCTACAACTCCCTACTGCTCTACATTGGCAAATGGGGGTACTGTGGATCATGACATACATTTTTTTCATTTATGCAGTGAATTATTTAGAAGCAAAATCTGAAGAAATAAGCTAATTAATCTCATGCGTAAATCTATTGATTAGGAAAGCAGACATAAGAAAATTAATCTTTTGAAGTGATTAATAGGTAAATATCGCTTGTAAGATGGAAATGATCATTTTACTCAATACCTAGTGCGGTTTTATGGCATTCAGGATAGACATCAAGCATGATATTAATATTGTACAGTATACTATCTTGCTGCAAGCACTTTGGAAAATTAAGGGTGACATAATTGCTTTTTTCATTTTCAGCGTTTTTTATCTCAGTATTATTGCTGTAGCCAATTCCTTGGGAAGAGAAAGAAAGCTGGACATGCCCTATTTTAATATTTTTACCTTGTTGAGGATAAATAGTAATACCTGTTGTACTTGCTTTGACAATAAAGCCACTTTTTGCACGTGTATAAGCAGCACCTTCTACAATAAGGGCAGGAATAAGCATGATAACACTTTTCATATCTTGTCCCCCTGCTAGACCACGTATTCCATTAGAAGTAAGTTTACTTGTGTCATATACTGCAACCTTATTTAAGCATAATGATTTAAAACTAATCTGCTCAAAATTGATCTTTTCTTTAGCAGAGATAATGTAAGTCTGCGTGCATTCTTTTTGGGTATTGTGGTATAAAGGAAGGATGACAACTTTTTCTCGCTGTGTACTATTAAGTAAAATTAAGCCTCCTTTTTCATGTTTTTCAAAGAAAACACCTGATATTTCAAAGTCATTATTATCAAAACCATGAGAGTGTGTTTTAATAGTTTTTAAGCCAATATCATATCCATGTAATACAGTAGAAAAACAGTTCATTTTCATTCCCTCTCATTGGGTATGTAAAATATAGAATATATTTTTAATTCTATATTCAATACCAAATAAAAGCCTTTGGGAACGATAATAAAAGTTTTGTTTGCGATAATTTTTGCAAGGGTATTATAGTGTTAATGCTGTACATTGGTACGGTATTTAGCAGGAGGCATCCCAAAACGACGTTTAAAAGCGGTGCTAAAGTTGGCACTATTTTCATAGCCAACTTCTGAGGCAAGGGCTTGTACAGAAAGCTGTGTAGTACTTAATAATTGAGCTGCTTTTTGTAAACGCTGTTCGCTTAACCATTCAAAAACACTGGCTCCAAAAAGAATACGAAAGTGCTTATTAAGGGTAGTACGATTGGTACCAGCAAGTTGAGCAAGTTCATCTAATGAATGAGGGTGAGCAAGGTTAGCTTCTAATAAATTTCTAATTTTTTCAATCTTCTGTATATGTATATCATTATTGTTACTATGTTCTGTTTGCTCGTAACTTTGTAAACGTTGAAGGAGGTTTTGTTGCACATTGTGGCGATCTAAGTGGGTATTAACTCGTACCAATACTTCACGAGCATCAATAGGTTTCGTAATATAGTCTATTCCACCTAATTTAAATGCTTTTAGCTTATTATCAATATCGTGTAAGGCGGTTAGAAATATAATGGGAATGGCTTGTATAACAGAGGCTTGTTTAAGTTGACGGCATACTTCAAAACCATCCATTTCTGGCATAAGAATATCTAATAAAATTAAATCTGGCGGATCTTGATAAGCAGTATACAGTGCATCTTTACCATTGAGAGCCGTCATAATATCAAATCCATAATCATCAAGGCTTTCAATGATTAAGCGTAGATTTTGAGGCTCATCGTCTATTATCAGTATCTTAGGCGCTTGTATTGACATTGTCTTTATTTATTTTAGGCTTAAAAAAGTTATCCCTATAGTTTATTTGAATTTAGTAATAAATTCGAGTAAAAGTGTGCGATCAAATGTATAAGCTAAATTTATTAGTTGCTGACAAAATGCCTCATATTTTTTATCTTCTTGTTTCCAATACTGTACCCAATTTTCAATTTGTTTGGTTTTTCCGAGTGTTGCAAGCTGCTCTAGCTCCATTAAGGCTGATAAAGGAGGCGCATAAAGAGATTCATTTTCAATAGATATTTTTTCTGTTTGTATCACTTCTTGTTTTTTATAAGGTAAAAAACATATTAACGTATCAACTAACTGTGCATGTTGTAACGGTTTTTTAAGTACTTTATCAAACTTAAAGGTTGTTTTTAATTCTGCTATGTCATCCTGCATGACAGAGGCAGTAATTGCAACCAATGGAATTTTTGCAGTATTTAGGTTATTTTTTAGTGTTATTGCCACTTCTCGACCATCCATCACAGGCATTTTGATGTCCATAAGGATTAAATCAGGTTGTTGTTGTGCAATTAAAGCAATCGCTTCTTTACCATTACTGGCTTCAAGACAATGAAATGGGTACTCTTCTAACGATGCATGGAGTAATGCACGGTTTGCAGCAGAGTCATCTGCAATAAGAATACAAGCAGGGGCAAATAATAATCTATCCTCAACAGGGTTTTTTATTTCAGTAGTAGCCTCTGATTTATGGGTTACCATCACAGATGGGAAATCTACAGTAAAGCAACTTCCTTCTCCTACTGTACTTTTTAAACTAATTTCCCCTCCCATCAATTCAGTAAGCTGCTGACAAATAGCAAGCCCTAAACCAGTCCCTTCTACTTCACTGGGATTTTGATCATGTTGTTCAAAAGCTTTAAAAAGACGTGTTTGATCAGCATCAGGAATACCAATCCCTGTATCTTTTATACTTATTTTTAAACTGATTTCATCATGTTTAGTATTGCCCCACTCATAACTTACATACAAATGGATTGCTCCTTGAGGAGTAAACTTTAGTGCATTATTGAGCAAGTTTAAGGTAATTTGATGTAAACGATGCCCATCAAATAAAACAGTGGGTAAATCTTCAGGTAAATGTATAGAGAGTATTAAACCTTTTGCTTCAATTTGTTCATGAATCATTTCAGCAGTGGTTAAAAAGCTTTCATGTAACGCTACAGGTTGATAATCTATTTTAAGCTTACCCGCTTCTACTTTAGATAAATCTAGGATTTCATTAATTAAATTAAGTAGATGATGCCCACTTCGATAGGCAATAGAGAGGTATTCTTTATATTTTTCTGGGAGGGAAGCTCGACGTTGTACTACTTCAGTAAAACCTAGCATAGAGTTTAACGGAGTACGCAACTCATGACTCATATTAGTTAAAAAAGTACTTTTTGCACGATTGGCTGTTTCTGCTAACTCTTTTGCGTGTTGTAATTCTTGGGTACGCGTTAAAATTTGTTGCTCTAAATCTTGGTTACGTTGCTCAATACTGCGTATGCGTGAACGGTAAGCAATATATAATAAAAAAGCAAACAGGGTAGCTAAGATGGCTTTAAACCATATTGTTTCCCACCAAGGAGGAAGAATTGTAACTTTTATAGAAGTTCCTTCTTCATTCCAGACCCCATCATTATTAGAGGCTTTAACACGAAAAGTGTATTCCCCGGGGTCTAAGTTCGTATAGGTGGCAAGGCGTTGCTGGCTATCTGTGTATGTCCAATCTTTATCAAATCCAATCATTTGGTAAGCATATTGATTTTTTTCAGATGACCAGTAATTCAGTGCTGCAAACTCAAAACTAAATACAGTGTGTTCATGTCTAAGAGTAATATGATCAGAATAGGTAATGGTTTGTTTTAGTGGAGAGTTTTCAGCATTAATGACCACAGGTTGATTAAATAAGCGAAAATCTGTAATCAGTACTTCTGGTTTGTATTGATTCTTTTTTAGCTTTTTGGGATAAAAAGCTAACATCCCCTTTGTTCCACCAAAAAATAATTCCCCCTGCTTACCTTTTAATGCAGAATGTAAATAAAAGGAACCTATATCTAAGCCATCTTTTTTATTGTAATTTGTAAATGTTTCAGTTTTAGTATCAAAGTATGACAAGCTATTATAGCTAGTTATCCATAGGTTATTCTCTTCATCTGAGATAATAGCTAATATAAAATTATCACTTAAACCATCTTCTTTATCATAACTCTGAAACTTTTTTGTTTTAGGATTAAAACGTTTAAAACCTATTCCAGTGCCAATCCATAAATTACCTAATTTATCTTGATGTAGTGTTGTAATATAATTAGATGCTTTGAGATAGTTTGTAAAGACACCCGTTTTAGGGGCAAAGTGACTTAAGCCCCCAAAGCCACCAGCCCAAACATGGTCATTTTCATCAACTAATACACATGTTAGCCAAGAAGTAGCTAAACTATTTGGGTTATTATTATCATGTTGGTAATGGGTAAATTTTTCTGTTTTTTTATCGAAATGATATAGCCCTGATTTGCTCATTGCCACCCATAATGATTGTTTATCTTTGCTCTCACGTGTCATTCTAACAGGACTTTCATCAATAGAGTTAGATATATTAGCATCATATTGATAAGACTTTAAGTTACTTGTTTTAGGTGTAAATTTATTGAGCCCATATTGATAGGTTGCTAACCATAAATTACCCTCTGCATCAGAGTAAATATCTCTAACCCCATTTCCATGTGCACTTAACCTATCCACATCTTTATACACTCGATAATGTTGTAAAGTTTTTGTGTCTCGGTTCAATTGTAAAAAACCATAATCCCGTAAACCAAGCCATAATACCCCCGTATTATCTTGATGAATTGTTTTAATATGGGTATCTATAAAATATTTATTATATATAATAAATGGATAATAATCAGGTTCATAAATATCTACTCCATCATAGCCACCAACCCAAAGCCGCCCTACTTTATCTTGATAAAGTGTATTAATAGAAAGATGACTTAACCCATTAGAATGATGCTCATTCGGGAGGTAAGCAGTAAATTTATTTTTTTTAGGGTTAAAATAAAACAGCCCTTGTCCATCTGTACCAATCCAAAAGTCTCCTGTTGGTGTCTCAAGTATTGCTTGAATATCATAGTTAAGGCTATTCAAGTCATTATTAACTAATTGGTAATGTGTAAATTGTTGGGTTTTATAATTAAATTTATTTAAACCTTTTTCAGTTCCTACCCAAATATTATCTTGGCTATCAACAATAAGTGCTAACACAGAATTATTGCTTAAACTATTGGGGGTAGTTTCATCATATTGATAATGAGTAAATTCTTCTGTTGTAGGATTAAATCTATTTAGCCCCCCTTTTGTACCTATCCATAAGATACCTTGGCTATCTTCAGATATCTCTGACACTCTATTATTACTTAATGAATGTGGATTATTTGGATTAGATTTGTAGGTTGTAAATATTCCATTTTCTGTATCTAGGCGACTTAAGCCTCCTTCTGTTGCAATCCATATTCTTGATTGTTGATCTTCATAAACTGACCAAATTAAATTGCCTCCTAAACTTTTTGGATCACTTTCATTATGGGTATAATGTGTAAACTGCTCAGTTTTTGTATCAAAACGACTTAACCCCCCTCCCCATGTTGCAACCCATAAAATACCATTTTTTCCTGCATATAAGCCTTTAATATAATCATAAGAAATACCATTTTTTTTCTTTTTATCATATAAATAAGTAACAACATTATGACCATCATAGCGATTTAAACCACGATAAGTTGCAATCCATATAAAGCCTTTATCATCTTGGGTAATATCATGTATCATATTATATGATAACCCTTCTGGAATACCTATATGTTTAAAATAAAGCTCCTCCGCAGCTTTAACACTACTACACTCAAGCAGATATAAAAGAAAAAAAGATACTCCCACAGTCTTAATTATATTTCTCATATAAAACCTTTAATATATTTTAATAGTGCTATCTGTACTCTAGTTGCACAGAATCAGTACTTAATTATCACTGATAACCTTAATAATAAATCTCCATTATATAATTAATGAAAAATAAAAACCTTTGAATGCAACAATAAAAGTTTTGTCTTCTGCAACACATTAAAGAATATTTAATAAAAACAGTGTTTTTACACAATATAGATAGTATTACATACTTATTTATAATATTTTTAAAATGGGGGGAGCTTTGATAAGAGTCTGTTTTTATAAAATGTTTAGTGAGAAAACTACCTGATACTCTCTATCAGGCAATTTTCTCATTTATTACTATTTTATAAAAAAGCTTTTTTAGTACTTGATTAAGAGGGGGGGTTTACTTTAAAAATGTATACAATACATGTATCAATCATATTCACTTGTATTAATAACGTTGACCAACAAGTTTAGATAATTCATGTACTTTGCGTTTATATTGATGAGTACATACAGTTTTTTCTAATTTCTTTTTAATTAATGTGTAAGCCATACCATGTAAGAAACTAATAAAAGCCTGTTGGGTTTCATTTAAGCTATCTTGGCGTTGATAATGATTCACCATACGTTTAAAATTTTCTTGCCACGGCAACTCACACCATGATGATAAGGCAGAAGCTTCTGCTACATCTATTACTTTATTTGTAATAGATTTTTTTACTGGTAAGGTAGTACGCTCTGCTTCATTCTTAGGTTCTAAATGTGTGCCATCTGCTAGCTCAATTTTTCCCCAAAAATTATGTAAACTGTGTTTAGCAATCAGATCCTTTTGCGTAGTGGTTAATGTGATCGCCGCATTAGCAGCAAAGCTTGATAATAGTAATACAAAAAAAACAATCTTTTTCATAAAGAAATTCCTTAATGGATTAACCAAAGTTAATTTTGTTCTCTAAATCATTACGAGAGTCTGCATTTTTTAACGCTTCTTCTAAACTAATACGCCCAGCTTTATATAAATCATACAGTGCATGATCAAAGGTTTTCATGCCTTTTGCCCCACTGGCAAGCATTCCATCTTTAATTTCATTTAACTTACCTTTTAAAACCAAACTGGCAATGTGAGGTGTATTGACCATCACCTCAATGGCTGCACAACGCTTGCCCCGTACATCAGGAATTAATCGTTGTGATACCACAGCATTAATATTAGCCGACATATCCATAAAAAGCTGTTTATGTTTTTCTGTTGGGAACATATTAATACAACGATCCATGGCTTGGTTAGCATTATTAGCGTGCATGGTAGAAATACATAAATGCCCCGTGTTAGCTAATTCTAAAGCCGCTTCCATGGTTTCCTCAGTTCGGATTTCCCCAATCAAAATCACATCAGGCGCTTCACGTAAAGAGGCTTTAATCGCCGAGGCATAAGAGGCGGTATCAATCCCTACCTCTCGCTGGTTTACAATAGACATTTTATTAGGATGTGAGAACTCTACAGGATCTTCAATAGTTAAAATATGTCCTGGGGAATTGGCATTACGGTGATCCAGCATTGCGGCTAAAGTAGTGGATTTCCCTGACCCTGTTCCTCCTACCATGAGTAAAAGCCCCCGTTTTGCCATAATTAAATCTAGCAAAACTTCGGGTAAACCTAAATCAGAGGCGGTAGGAATCACGGAAGGAATTAAACGTAATACCATCCCAATGGTTTTACGCTGGAAAAAAGCATTAACTCGAAAACGCCCACTATTATCAGGCATGGCAATCGCGAAATCTAAATCCTTTGTTTGTTCAAACTGTTGGATTTGCTCATCAGTCATGATGCCATAAGCACATTTTTTAGTAATTTCAGGATCGGCAACAAAGGTACTTAATGGGACAGCCGTACCTGAAATTTTGGCTTTAATTTGTGAGCCAACCGTTAAAAATAAATCTGATCCATCTCGTGAAATCATCACACGTAAATACTCTAATAGATCAGTACTATCAAGTAATTCACCCTCATCCTCTGATTTTTCTTCAACCTTCTTTTCTTCTTCAGCAGGCTTTGCTGCTTCTGTTGCAGGGTTGACCACGACTTTAACGGCTTTTTTATCGACACTGACATCAACATTAAAATTACCAATGTCTTTTTCTAATTCAAAAGAGAGCTTTTTATCTTTAGCAAATAATTTGCGCTGATCCCCTGACATCAAGCTAAAAGCAGCGGCTTTAGTCATTTCAGGAGTTAATTTTGCTTTACCAACAGGTTTATTTTGTCCCCCAATACGGATAATCGTTGGTGTACCCACGACAGCAATTAGCTCCTCACCTTTTTTTTCTAACATTAATTTTAAATAAGGTGTTAAATCCATAGCCAATAACCCCGTGAATTACTTACAAATAATCATTTAAATGCCGAAAAGAGAGCTTAATACGGCGAGTAAGCCGCTATAGTAGCATGTTTTAAGTCAAAAATTAGTGCTGATATAAAGTATAGGTCTTATCATTATAATGCCTCTTTATATATAGAATGAGTAAAAAACACAATAAAAGTTAGATAAATAGTGCTTTTAATGGTGACAGTAGTACTTATTTAAAGAGAGTTCCTTGATGTAATCCCGTAGCAACCAATGCACCAGTAATACCTATTTTTTCCAATTGCTGTACATCATTTTGATGCCGTACTCCTCCCGCAGCAAAAAAAGAGTAATCAGGGTAAGTATGAGAAAATTTTTGTAAAAATAAGTGATCAATACCTTGTTGCATCCCTACCCGATCAAGTTGCATCAGAATAAGTTGTTTACTCCAGTAGTCTGTATTTTCTAATAAACACGGTTCACCTAAAAATTGCTCCTGCTTAAAGTCCAAAGAAAGAATAAAATTATTGTAACTATAGCGTTGGATTTCTTCATATTCCTTTATATTATTTATTGATTCACTCCCTATCACAACTTTCCCTAAAGCCTGCCAATGTTGCCACTGTTTAAAATCACTCACCCCACTATCAATCCAAAAAGTTAATTTTGGGTAAGTTTTAATTAAATTTTGAATCAATGAAAAATTTGTTCCTTGTTTTTCAATAGCATTTAAATCAGCAATATAAACGCTTACAAAAGTGCATGACTTAATCGCTAAAAAAGCTTCTAAAACAGCGATAGGATGACTGCTTTTACATAAAGGGGAGTGGATTGGTTGATATAAATGTCTAGTCCCTGCTTGTGCAGAGACTACATGACCATCTAATATATCTAGAACAGGGATGTAATGCATATAAAGTCACAGAATGTAAAAAAATTTTGCTTAATTGCTAAATAACATGATAGATTAGTCTCAACACGTGGCACAACGTGATAATAAAAAATAGCTTGAAATAACAAGCAAAAAATGCGGATTCTCTTAGTACATAATAATAGCCGCAAGCCACTATGATAAATAAAACTATGAATCTACAGCACCTTCAAGACGCTGTACGAGCTGCTCAAGCGCAAAAAACGCCACTCTCCCTTCATGGCGGACAATCTAAGTCTTTCTATGGACGTGAAACAATGGGAGATGCACTTGATATCAGTGAGTATACTGGCATTACCAGTTATGAACCCTCTGAGCTCGTTATCACAGCGAAAGCAGGTACACCCCTGCGTGACATTCAACAAACCTTATCAGAACAAGGACAATACCTTGCGTTTGAGCCGCCTCACTTTGGTGAACATGCAACCTTTGGTGGTATGGTAGCCTGTGGTTTATCAGGTACGAGTCGCCCTTATGTGGGGGCTGTGCGTGATTTTATCCTCGGTGTGCAGTGTATTAATGGACATGCCCAAGCCTTAAAATTTGGGGGGCAGGTGATGAAAAATGTGGCGGGTTATGATGTCTCACGCCTGATGGTGGGTGCACTGGGGACACTGAGTGTATTAACTGAAATTTCTTGTAAAGTCTCTCCGCGTCCACCTGAAACTTTAACCCTAACACTTGCTTGTGATAATGAAAAAGATGCTTTAGCCCATATGTATGCATGGCATCAACAAAATCTACCTTTATCAGGGCTCTGCTTTGATGGACAACAGCTTTCTATGCGATTATCGGGCAGCCATCTACAATCTATTCAACAGGCTTTACAAAATAATCATCCTTTAGTTGTTAATGAGACAGGAAATGATTTCTGGGCTGATTTAACAGAACATCGCTTGAGTTTTTTTACTGATTCTCGTCCTTTATGGCGTATCTCTTTACCCACCACAGCACCATTACTTACTTTAGCAGGTAATACTTTTTATGAGTGGGGCGGAGCACAGCGTTGGCTATACACAGATATTGATGCTACAGAAATCCGTGAGCAAGTCAGCCAATTAGGGGGACATGCCACTTTATTTCGAGGTGGAAATCGTAAAAGTGCAGTATTTCATCCTTTACCCCCTGCATTGAAAACATTACATCAACGATTAAAACAGCAATTTGATCCTGCTGGAATTTTTAATCCTCATCGTATGTCATTGCATTGGTAGGGTAAGCGATTATGAAAACTCAGCTCACTGATGCCGTCAAGCAAGCCGCTTGGGGGGATGAAGTTAATGATATTTTACGTACTTGCGTACACTGTGGATTCTGCACCGCAGTCTGTCCAACCTATCAATTGTTAGGGAATGAATTAGACGGTCCTCGAGGACGGATTTATTTAATTAAATCTGTATTAGAAGGTAATGAGGTCACAGCTGAAACTCAAAAACACTTAGATCGTTGCCTCACTTGTCGCTCCTGTGAAACCACTTGTCCATCAGGAGTTAAATATGGGCAATTAATTGATCGAGGGCGCGAGTTAGTTGAACACAAAGTCTCCCGCCAGCCCTTAGATAAAATGATGCGTTGGGGGATGCAAACTGTTTTCCCTGAACCCAAACGTTTTGCCAGTTTACTTGGGATGGCGCGTCTTGCTCGCCCTATATTGCCCAGTATATTAAAAAAACAAATTCCTGTTTTACCGCCTCGTATTGTGCACCAGCCACAAGCGCACACGCGGAAAATGCTTATTTTAGAAGGCTGTGTACAGCCTACTTTATCCCCTAATACCAATGATGCCACGATTAAAGTATTAGATAAGCTGGGTATCTCAGTCATACGCCCTAACAATACAGGCTGCTGTGGTGCATTAGATCATCACCTTTCTGATCATGAAAAAGCGCAACAACGTATGCGTAAACTGATTGATGCATGGTGGGCACATATTGAAGCAGGGGCAGAGGCAATTATTGTGACTGCCAGTGGCTGTGGGAGTGTTGTGAAAGAGTATGATTATTTATTAAAAGATGATGCTGAATATGCTGATAAAGCCGCGAAGGTCGCCACCCTTGCTAAAGATATCAGTGAAATCATTGTTAATGAAGATATCAGCCCCTTACAGCCTACCACAACACACGAAAAAATTGCCGTGCATGTGCCTTGTACCTTACAGCATGGGCAAAAACTCAATGGGGTACTTGAACCCTTATTAATCAAGTTTGGCTTTCAACCCACGCCTGTTCCTGATAGCCACTTATGTTGTGGATCGGCGGGGGTCTATTCAGTGTTACAACCTGATATTTCTGCAAAACTGCGTGATAACAAATTAGCCTCATTAAATTCAGGTGATCCCCAATTTATTGTCACGGCTAATATTGGTTGTCAAATGCATTTACAAAATAAAGCTGAAACTCCTGTTAAACACTGGATTGAACTTATTGCAGAGCGTTTACCGTAATGATACTGCGATAACAACAGAATTTAACTCCTCTTTCTAAGCATAACGCCACTTTATTTATTATGCTTAGTAAGAGATTTAAATAAATGAACGGATAAAACACTCATCCTTTGACAGTATGGATAATTTATAGTCTTTCCTATTTTGTATAAAATACATATTTACAGTGCGTTCTTAACTTATTGATTATAAATCATTATATGTTTTATTTATAAGTATATTAACGATATAAATACTATTTTCACAAAATAGTACAGGGAGTTGATTGACTAGTTGATAATAAAAACTTATTATTTGCGAACAAAGAATAAGAATTTATTATAATAAATATAAGAATGAGTAATAAAAGAGATATCAAGTGATGTTTCAACCCAAACAAGCTTGGTTTTAAAAATTAATATGTGCCATAAGCACATAGTTTTAACGCGTTTTCTCACAAGTAAAATACTCACCCTGATCATGTGAGCACTCACAAGGTGTGCATGATTTAGATAATAAAAATTTGTCATCCCCAAAAGGAGCAGCTATGACTGATAAGATCGATATAGATCCGCTAGAAACAGAGGAATGGATGGAAGCGATTGCCTCCGTTTTAGAAAACGAAGGTCCTGAGCGTGCACATTATTTATTAGATACTATGATCGACAAAGCACGTCGTTCAGGTGCCTATATCCCCTTTAGCGCAAACACCGCCTACCTAAACACAATCCCCCGTAGTAAAGAAGAACATTCGCCGGGTGATTTAGACTTAGAATCTAAGATTCAATCTATTATTCGCTGGAATGCGATGGCAATGGTTGTACAAGCCAACCGTCACAACAGTGAATTAGGAGGACATATTGCCAGTTATGCCTCCGCCTCAACCCTTTATGAAGTGGGTTTCAACCACTTTTTCCATGCCAAAAGCAATAACCATGGTGGAGATTTAATTTTCTTCCAAGGGCACTCTGCCCCAGGGATTTATGCGCGTGCTTTCTTAGAAGGACGTTTAACTGAAGACCAGTTACACGGTTTCCGTCAAGAAGTTGATAATGATGGTTTATCCTCTTACCCTCACCCTTGGTTAATGCCTGATTTCTGGCAATTCCCAACTGTTTCAATGGGACTTGGGCCATTAATGGCAATCTACCAAGCCCGTTTTATGAAATACCTAGAACACCGTGAACTCATTAATGCTGAAAAACGTAAAGTGTGGGCATTTATGGGTGATGGAGAAATGGATGAGCCTGAGTCATTAGGTGCCATCGGTTTAGCTGCACGTGAAAAACTGGATAACCTTGTTTTTGTGGTCAACTGTAACCTACAGCGTCTTGATGGTCCTGTTCGTGGTAACGGTAAAATCATCCAAGAATTAGAAGGTGAATTCCGTGGAGCAGGCTGGAACGTCATCAAAGTGATTTGGGGGTCTTACTGGGATCCATTATTAGCAATGGATACCACAGGCTTACTCTATCAACGTATGGAAGAAGCTGTAGATGGAGAGTACCAAAACTTTAAAGCTAAAGGGGGCGCGTACACCCGTGAGCACTTCTTTGGTAAATACCCTGAATTAAAAGCCATGGTCGCCAATATGAGCGATGATGATATTTGGCGTTTAAATCGTGGTGGACATGATCCGCATAAAGTTTATGCTGCTTATGCTGCGGCGACTAAGCACACAGGTCAACCTACTGTAATTCTAGTAAAAACTGTAAAAGGTTACGGGATGGGTGAAGCAGGTGAAGGACAAAACATCACTCACCAACAGAAAAAAATGGGGGAAACTGCGTTACGCGCTTTCCGTGAACGCTTTAATATCCCAATTCCTGAAGATCAAATTGCTGAAGCCCCATTTTTCAAACCTGCGCCTGATAGCCCAGAGATGAAATACTTACGTGAGCGTCGTGAAGCTTTAGGGGGTTACCTCCCATCACGTCCACGTCATACTACCCCATTAGAAATTCCTGAATTAAGCGCATTTGATGCTGTATTAAAAGGCAGTGGTGACCGTGAAATGTCTACCACAATGGCCTTTGTACGTGTACTAACCGCCTTAACCCGTGATAAGAAAATTGGTAAAAATATTGTTCCTATCGTACCTGATGAAGCACGTACTTTTGGTATGGAAGGTATGTTCCGTCAATTAGGGATTTACTCTTCTGAAGGGCAATTATACGAGCCACAAGATGCTGACCAAATCATGTATTATCGTGAAGATAAAAAAGGTCAAATTCTTGAAGAAGGAATTAATGAAGCGGGTGCATTCTCCTCATGGATTGCTGCTGCCACGGCTTACACTAACCATGATGTGAGCATGATTCCTTTCTACGTCTTCTACTCTATGTTTGGTTTCCAACGTATTGGCGATTTAGCATGGGCAGCAGGTGATATGCAAGCTCGTGGTTTCCTTATTGGGGGCACAGCAGGACGAACAACTTTATCTGGAGAAGGTTTACAGCATCAAGATGGACACAGCTTACTAACTGCTGCACAAATTCCAAACTGTATTTCTTATGACCCAACCTTTAGTTATGAAGTTGCGGTGATTATGCATAACGGTTTAGAGCGTATGTATAAGAACCAAGAAAGTGTGTTCTATTACATCACAGCGATGAATGAGAACTACGTACACCCAGCCATGCCTGAAGGTGAAGATGTCAAAGAAGGCATTATCAAAGGTATGTATCCTTTCAAAACCTCCACCTCTACAGAAGACAAATTACGTGTACAACTGTTAGGAAGTGGGACAATCTTACGTGAAGTGATTGCTGCCGCTGCTTTATTAGCAGAAGATTACGGTGTTGCTGCAGATATTTGGAGTGTCACCAGTTTCAATGAATTATACCGTGAAGGATCTGAAATTCAGCGCTGGAACTTATTACACCCAGAAGAATCTCCACGTGTTAGCTATGTAACCCAATGTTTACAAGAACGTTCAGGGCCTGTGATTGCTGCAACTGACTACATTAAAGCCTACAGTGAGCAAATTCGTGCCTTTGTACCCAAACCTTACCATGTATTAGGTACCAACGGATTTGGACGCAGTGATTCTCGTAAACAACTGCGCCGTTTCTTTGAAGTTGATCGCCACTATGTTGTGATTGCTGCATTAAAAGCCTTAGTAGATGTAGGTAGCTTACCTGCCAGTACGGTGACTAAAGCCATGCAGAAATACAACATTGATCCAAATAAACCCAGCCCAATGACTGTGTAAGGAGTGGCAACACATGGCGATAAAAGAAATTCTTGTCCCTGATATTGGTGACTTCAATGATGTTGCCATCATTGATATCTTAGTGGCTGAAGGTGATCAAGTCGAAGTTGAGCAGCCTTTAATTACCTTAGAAAGTGATAAGGCTTCTATGGATATTCCTTGCTCTGATGCAGGGGTAGTCAAAAGTCTTAAAGTGGCTTTAGGTGATAAATTATCTGAAGGCTCTTTAGTTTTATTATTAGAAACAACAGGGGAAGCCTCAGCAGAGGAAGTTCCCGCTGCACCAGCAACAGAAGCTGTGGCACGTCCTGATCATACACCGATGCCATCTGATTCCACTGCGGTCGCTCCCAGTGAAGTCAATGCACCACCTCCACCTAAACCTGCAAAAGTCGATGAATCAGGCTTTAAACGAGCTCATGCCAGCCCGTCTGTACGTCGTTTTGCACGTGAATTAGGGGTTGATTTAACTAAAATTGCAGGCTCTGGACGTAAAGCCAGAATTGTTAAACAAGATGTACAAAGTTTTGTTAAACAAGTATTAACTGAAGGAAATGTACCTGTCACAGGCGCAGCCCCTGCTGCCAATACAGGCGCGGGCATTCCAGAAATACCTGCGATTGATTTCAGTAAATTTGGCGAAATTGAAACGGTTCCACTAGGGCGTATCAAGAAAATTTCAGGTACCAGTTTGCACCGTAGTTGGTTAAACGTACCACATGTGACCCAATTTGATGAAGCGGATATCACTGATTTAGAAGATTTCCGTAAATCATTAAAAGCACAAGCTGAACAACGTGGGGTTAAACTCACCTTTTTAGCTTTCTTACTTAAAGCATGTGCTGCGGTATTACGTGAATATCCAAACTTTAATGCCTCTTTAGATCCAAGCAAAGAAAACTTGATTCTAAAAAAATATGTCAATATTGGCGTTGCAGTCGATACACCCAATGGCTTAGTGGTGCCTGTTGTCCGTGATGTGGATAAAAAAGGCTTATTTGATATTGCTGCTGATTTAGGGGAGTTAAGCAAAAAAGCTCGTGATGGCAAGCTTGGGCCTAAAGAAATGCAAGGTGCCTGCTTTACTATCAGTAGTTTAGGCGGTATCGGTGGCACAGCATTCACCCCGATTGTGAACGCACCTGAAGTGGCTATTTTAGGGGTATCACGTTCTAAGATGCAGCCTGTCTACCAAGACAATGGCGAATTTGCAGCCCGTATGATGTTACCTTTATCTTTATCTTACGATCACCGTGTGATTGATGGAGCCGCTGCGGCACGTTTCACCAGTTACCTTGGGTTCATTTTAGCGGATGTACGTTGCTTACTACTGTAAGTCCAACAAAATCATGACGCATGACAGAGAGATGAACAAATGAGTAACGTAATAGAAATAAAAGTCCCTGATATTGGTGATTTTGACGGTGTTGAAATCATTGATGTATTGGTTAGTGCGGGGGACAGTGTAGAAGTTGAACAGCCATTAATTACTTTAGAAAGTGATAAGGCATCGATGGATATCCCCAGTACCGCCGCAGGGGTAGTACAAGAGATGAAAGTGAGCTTAGGAGAGAAAGTCTCTGAAGGCAGCTTAGTATTATTATTAAGTACAGAAGCGGCTGCCAGTGCACCCGCACCTGTTGCAGAAGCAGCACCTACAGCTGCTCCTGCCGCCGCTGCTTCTGTTGAAGTCAAAGTCCCTGATATTGGGGAATTTGATGGGGTTGAAATCATTGACGTATTAGTTAATGTGGGTGATAGCATTGAGGTAGAACAGCCTTTAATTACCTTAGAAAGTGATAAGGCTTCTATGGATATCCCCAGCCCAGAGGCGGGAGTTGTGCAAGCCATGCATGTAGCTTTAGGAGATAAGGTCTCTGAAGGCTCTTTGGTTCTGACCTTAAGTGCAGCAGGCGCAGCTGCACCTGCCAGTGCCGCAGCTCCCGCTAAAGCAGAAGCGGAAACTGTTGCCCCTGTGGTGGCGGCAACGATTCCTGATGTGCCTGCCGATATTCGTGCCGATGTAGTGGTATTAGGTGCAGGGCCAGGGGGCTATACAGCGGCTTTCCGTGCTGCGGATTTAGGTAAAAAAGTTGTTTTAGTTGAACGCTACAGCAGTTTAGGCGGTGTATGCTTAAATGTAGGGTGTATTCCTTCTAAAGCTTTATTACATACCGCTGCGGTGATTAATGAAGCAGAAGAAATGACCGATACAGGGGTGGTATTTGCCAAACCTGAGATTGATCGCGCTGCTTTGTTAGCTTACAAAGAAAAAATTGTTAACCGCTTAACAGGCGGTTTATCTGGGCTTGCTAAACAACGTAAAGTGGAAGTAGTACATGGTGTAGCAGAATTTAGCTCTGCTAATACCTTAACTGTTGCCACTGAAGACGGTAATAAAACCATTGCTTTTGCGAATGCGATTATTGCAGCAGGATCACAAGCGACTAAAATCCCTGGTTTTCCTTATGAAGATGAGCGTTTAATTGACTCTACAGGCGCGTTAGCTCTGAAAGATATTCCTAAGCGGATGCTGGTCATCGGCGGGGGTATTATTGGTTTAGAGATGGCAACTGTCTATGCAGCTTTAGGGACTAAAATCACTATTGCTGAATTTACTAATGGCTTAATTCCAGGGGCAGATCGTGATATCGTCAAGCCTTTAGAGAAGCGGATTAAGAAAAAATATGAGAATATTTTTGTTAGTACCAAAGTAACAGGGATTGAAGCCAAAGAAGACGGTTTACATGCTTCTTTTGAAGGGAAAAAAGCCCCTGAAAAAGATGTATTTGATAAAGTCTTAGTCTCCGTGGGTCGTCGTCCTAATGGTGGCTTAATTGGGGCAGATAAAGCAGGTGTGCAAGTGGATGATTACGGCTTTATTGCTGTAGATAAACAAATGCGTACCAATGTCCCGCATATTTTTGCCATTGGTGATATTGTCGGGCAGCCCATGTTGGCACATAAAGCAGTACATGAAGGTAAGGTGGCAGCCGAAGTGATTGCTGGACATAAATCTTTCTTTGATGCGCGGACTATTCCTTCTGTTGCTTACACGGATCCTGAAGTGGCATGGATGGGAATCACTGAAACTGAAGCCAAAGCACAGAAAATTGCTTATGAAAAAGGCAGTTTCCCGTGGGCAGCCAGTGGACGTTCTTTAAGTATTGGACGTGATGAAGGCATTACCAAGGTTCTTTTTGATAAAGAAACCAAACGTATTATTGGTGCTGGGATTGTTGGGACTAATGCAGGTGAATTGATTGCAGAAGCAGTGTTAGCCTTAGAAATGGGGGCAGATGTAGAAGATATTGCTTTAACCATTCACCCACACCCAACCTTATCTGAAACCTTTAATTTTGCAGCAGAAATGGCAGAGGGTACGATTACTGATCTATATGCCCCAAGGAGGAAGCCTTGGTAAGATAGAAAAATAGAATATATGAGTGATACATAAGCACTGCGGAGTGCTTATGACTCTCCTTTAGTCGTCACATATTGTTTAAAGGGGTTACTGTGTTGGTTGCGGTAACCCCCTTTTTTTGTTTTTTAATGAATGCTCCTACATTTTAATTTTACATTTCCCCGTAGGGTGTGGAGAAATCCGTGTAATATAATCAATTTTGTTGTTGAATTTTTTACGGATTTTGCCTACCACACCCTGATATTATTTATATTATAGGAGAATTAAAAAATTGTATTACTATATCCAACCTTTTTCTTTTGCTATTTTAATTTGTCTATTTTTTTCAATTTGTTTTTCATTTTCTAGGTTAAGAGCTTTATAGTTTTTATTTTTTGCAAAGTATGCTCCCAGCCAACCTTCCTCATGAGTAAAAGCCATTGTCCATGCCATATTTTTTGGAAATACATAACAATCTTGACCATCATATAATAAAGGTAATTGGTTTATCAGAATGGCTTCATCATCATTACAATCATTTGGGAGAATTATAAATTCTGGGGCTTTTTGCTGCTCGTATATATATTTTGCTTTTTTTCCCTCTATAGATGGGTATATACCGCTAGAAAAAATATGCCATTTATAAGCTTTTATGTTAGTTCCTTGCTTATTTTTGCAGAAGGTAGCAATCCAATTTTTTTCTAAGTATTGTGTTTCCTTTACAGAAAAAACTTTTAATATTTTTCTTGAGGGTGGTTTCATATCATCTTATTTTTATAGTTTTTCTATTACAAATTTTTCTTTTCTTGATTTTTCATACACAGTTTTAGCTACAACAAAACCACTCAACCCACAAACACCCCCTATATCATAGCATTGATACCCCATTTCAATGTATTTATTGAAATATACATTAAGATCATCTGTTTTTTTATTAGGAGGCCATCCATTATTTTTAAGCCTTTCAAATAATTCTGCATATATCTCAGTAATTGTACTATGAGGGATAATTGATATATCAAATAATACACTTGGAGGGTATTCCTCATGTTTTTTCATTACTTCTTGCTCAAAATAATGAAAAGCAACATCATCAAAATATATATCTGTAAATTCTTCAGGATCAGAATGTGGGTATACTGTAAAGAGAATAATACGTTTCTTGAAATAATCTACATAATGGGAATAAACCCAATTATCATGAATATTTAGTTCGATCTCCAGCTCCATATTTACCCCCTTTCACTATCCGCAACATTTAACCAATGTATAATATTTGAAGGTAATAATGCTTTATTATTATTCATAAATTGCTCAATTGTAGAAGGATGGATACAGGTTATATTTGAATTCTCTGGCTCACCGATATATTGATTATTTGCCTGAAATAAAAATACTTTTTCCTTTTTTTCTTCCCAATTTTTTACTGTAAGAGAAGTACCTCCAGTTTTGACTTGTACAATTGCTTTTTCTTTTGATGTTCTATGTATGAGATAGAATTCATAACTCATGGTATCTACTTTTCTTGAGTTTGGAATGACAATCCAACCTTGTTTTTGCAAATAAATAAAGACCACATCTTCAGTTTCTTCAGAGTCTAATAAGGAGAATATATTTTTAATATTGTCTTTTGGTAACGTAAAGTATTTCGTTTTTACAAGCTTATTCCATAAATATTGGCTGTATTCTACTGAGGTTTTATTTTTGATTGCCTGAATAGCACGTGGAGGTCTAAAACAAGCAATCACTTTTCCAGGAACATCATCAATGAATGGAATTTTTTTAATCTCACATCTTACAATATTAACAATATCAGCCTGCTGTGCTTCTTTATTAGAAAAATATTCCCATCCAGATTGTACTTTAGCCAAATAATAGCTCCCTTTTAGGTCTCTTATCCATATAAGGTCATCTTTCTTTACATGTTTTTTTAAGTACTTTACTCTGGATAATGCTTTTTCACCATAAATCTCTGTTGCTTCCTGCTTGTACTCTTCCCATGTTGCACTGTTATTTTGAGATTTTGTTTGCCAACCAAGTCCTAGCAAGCTCTCTTTCAAGCAATAAGAAAAAGATATTTTGGAATTTCCAAGACCTCCTTTAGGTCTAATATGAATTCTGAAAACACTTGGGGGGGACTGGGCTATGTTATCTAACAATATAAAATTCTCCTTTTTAGAATAATAGGGGTTTCGATAGAGTTGAGTACCGAGTGTCAGCCTCAGTACCCAACAAATGAGCAGGTTACCCTTGTCTTAATAATTCGCGTAAATCAATAATGGCTGCGTTAGCACGTGAAATATAAGAAGACATCACTAAAGAATGATTTGCAAATAAACCAAAATCAGAACCATTTAATACCATTGGACTCCAGATAGTTTTTTGCGTGGCTTCCAATTCACGAATAATTTGACGTAAATTCACTAATGCATTTTTCTTCTGCAATACGGTTTTGAAATCAATCTCAATTGCACGTAATAAGTGAATTAATACCCAACTTGCCCCCCGTGCTTCATAAAAAATATCATCCACATCTAACCATGGTGTTTTAACATCTACATCTTGTGAACTGTAAGTAGATTGACGGGCTGCACTGTCTCCCCCTAAATCAGTATTAAGACGACGTGAACCAACACTGGCACTCAATTGTTGTGATAAATCTCCTAAACGTTTCTCAACCACTTTAAACCAATCACGTAAATTATCTGCACGAGCAAAAAATTGTGCATCTTGAATGGTTGGATCAGCTAAACGTGTTAAATAACTATCTATTAACTCCACACCTTTAGTGTATTTTTTCTCTGCAGAAGGAAGCATCCATGAGGTATGACTGATATTAAATTCAGGCTCAGCACGGGCTAAATCTTTATCTTCTACCGATTGTGTACGAGAACGACTGATATCATTACGTAGTGTTTTAGAGAAATCACGAATCTGTTTTAAGGCACCAAATTCCCAACTAGGCATGTTATCCATAAATAAAGAAGGCGGTAATTTATCATTACTTAAGTAGCCTCCATTTTTATTTAACAGGGTTTCGGTTAAGTGGATTAAGGTATAAGTGGTGATATAACCTGTTACCAATTGTTGCTTGTTTTCTTTTGCCGCTTTTTCTGCTTCAACTTGTACATTAAAACCATCAGGCTCAATACTCCAATACACAGAAACTAAGTAGCCAATAACAAATAATGTCCCAAATATTAATCCCATCCCCCAATACAAGCCTTTTTCCTTGATTGTGTTAGGGTGATAAAGATGGGTAAACTTTTTTACCCCTTTTTTAGGTTCCGCTGTTTCGGCAGTCTTGGTGGTTTGGGTTTCTTTTGTTTCAGCTGCTTCCGCTTTATTTGACGGGCTAGGCTCAGGGGTGATGTCATTATTTGAATCGTTTGTATCAGACATAAAAACTCCTTGTCTTAAAGATATTTGGTGATTTTTAATGGATAAGTTAACTTATAAAGAGATTTGCTGTTTTGCTATATTAAGGAAGAAGATAAAGCTTAATAGTTGCTTTACCTATAATTAATTTCTCTCCCCCATTAATAGCTCACACTCTATACAAAAGTTGTATTAATTATCATAAATACTTTATTTGTAAAGTCATTACCTTAACTTATCGTCTATAAAGTAATTATGTAAGGTCTATAGTGTAATGTAATACAGCATTTATAAATAGGACATATATTATATAAAATATATTGTTTATATGGTTATAAATAAGTTATTTTTCAAGTTATTTAACTAAGGATATTATGGCACAGTGTTTTGATTTATTTTTTTATAAGGCTGCACTATTGCAGTGCATCAAAACACAGGGGTTTCACCAAAAAAGAGCATGGCTTTCCCATTTCAAACCGCCCTTTTATTTTTATATCTAATTGTTTCTAATGTATTTTAGCTGAAATACGCTAGTATGGCACGACCTTTGCTATATTTAGCTTGTCTATGCAACGTTGCATAGTTTAGTTAAGTTTAGTTGTTGGGATGTCACAATGTTACGAGTCATGTTAGTTGATAAAAATCGTGGTCGTGGGGCATTGCTACAACAAGCTTTAGAGGATGCGGGTTACGATGTCGTAACCGTCATTCACAGTAGTCATACTTTATTTGATACCTTACAGTCATTAGATGTTGATGTAATTTTAATTGATTTAGCATCACCTGATAGGGATACATTAGAAAATCTTGGGGCATTAAAAGAAACTCACCCAAAGCCTGTGGTGATGCTTTCTGAAGATAATAGCCAAAAGATGATTAGCGCGGCAATTCATGCAGGGGTGAGTGCATACGTTGTCGATAGTCTCAGCCAAGTACGCATACAGTCTATTTTAGAGGTGGCAATTGCCCGCTTTCGTGAATACGAGGCAATGCGTAAAGCCTTACAAAAAGCTGAAACCCAGTTGGTGGAGCGTAAATCCATCGAACGTGCCAAAGGCATACTCATGCAGCAAAAAGGCATGAATGAAGAACAGGCTTATCATTGCTTACGTAAAATGGCAATGGATAAACACATGAAAATTGCAGACATTGCAGAACATGTGATCAGTATTTCAAA
>Ga0193953_1000040_pt1 | contig 66346 bp, 57 predicted proteins | sample BB_4_MG_FD_140325 | JGI IMG/M metagenome (GOLD analysis project Ga0193953, IMG submission 140325) | Microbial mat bacterial communities from the Broadkill River, Lewes, Delaware, United States - BB_4_MG | ecosystem: Environmental > Aquatic > Freshwater > River > Microbial mats | place: USA...
CTGATTACAAACTATTACAGTTATTTATTTTTTACACATGTAAACTAAAGTTTAATGACAGCTGTTTTTAAACTATTAACCCATATTGGGCTATTTATTATAAGCAGTTATGTGTGATATCTATTGATGTCAAAAATTTATTAGTATTCACTATTTAAAGGAATGACTTGTGAGAAAACTGTATATATCAAAAAATTATCTAATAATATTCTTAGTTTTTTAACGTTCGGTTGTGACTTCAACTCTGAAGAAGAGACATCTTGTTCATCCTCATCAAGTGAAGTTCCTACATGGGTTAATATCAATCAAGGTATTTGGGGATGTATAGAGTTTTGGGAGGGTAACTTCATGCCCGGCACATCTAAAACAACGGGTACAATAAAACCTGTTGTTTGTGCGATCCATGTATATTCTTCAACATCTACTGACGACACTACTAGTGTTGCAGGATCGTCATCTTTTTATGAGTATATTGATTCAGAATTGGTTGCTATTACTTATTCAGATGATGATGGCTTATTTCAAGTAGAGCTCCCTGCTGGTCAATATAGTGTTTTTATTGGGGAAAACGAGGAGTTTTGGGCAAATATAGTGCAAATTAAAGGATCTAAAATGATTATAAATCCAGTATCTGTTAAGGAAAACACTTTAACAAAACACGATGTAAGTATTACTTATCGAGCTTATTTTTAATGATTATTTAACCTTGAGTAAGCAAGTAATTTGTTATTTTGGCACATGATTACCGAATATAAATCAATTTTAATATAGGTATATGGCTACGCATTAGAATAGCGTTCTTTGTTACCTAACCAACGCTGGATTAAGGCTTGTGCGGATTCTGGATTTTGACGCGATAACAGATACGCTTTTTGCTTTATATCGGCAATAAGATAGCCATCGCGAATTAAATCAGCAATTTTAAGCTCAGCTAAGCCTGTTTGGCGAGTACCCAGTAATTCACCTGGACCACGAATTTCAAGATCTTTTTCAGCAATAACAAAACCATCATTACTTTCTCTAAGTACCGCTAAACGCTTAGTGGCGGTTTTAGACAGTGGGGCTTTATAAAGTAACACACAATGGGAGGCAACGGAGCCTCGACCAACACGACCACGAAGTTGATGTAGCTGAGCTAAACCTAATCGTTCTGGGTTTTCTATCACCATTAAACTGGCATTGGGCACGTCTACCCCCACTTCAATCACTGTAGTTGCAATAAGCAGGTGGGTATTTCCTGCTTTAAAGTCATCCATCACTTGTTGTTTTTCATCTGCTTTCATGCGTCCATGTACTAAGCCAACTTTTAGTTCTGGTAATTGTTCTTGTAAGTGTAGTGCCGTATCTTCTGCTGCTTGGCATTGTAACACTTCAGATTCTTCAATGAGTGTACAAACCCAATACGCTTGGCGATTGTCATTTACGCACCCTTCTCTAATACGTTCAATCACATTATCGCGGCGGGTATCGGGTAGTGCTACTGTATTAATAGGTGTTCGTCCTGGCGGTAATTCATCGATTACTGATGTGTCTAAATCAGCATAAGCCGTCATGGCTAAGGTACGTGGAATTGGGGTTGCGGTCATGATCAGTTGATGAGGGTAATTATTATCAAACACGCCTTTTTCACGTAACGATAAGCGTTGATGAACGCCAAATTTATGTTGTTCATCAATAATAATCAGCACTAATTTATTGAATACAACATCGGCTTGAAAGAGCGCATGTGTGCCAATAACCATTTGCATTTCGCCACTTTCAATGTGTTCTAATGCTAAGCGTCTTGCTTTGGCTTTTGTTTTACCGGCAAGCCAACCCACTGAAATTTTTAGGGGGTTAAACCAGTTAGCAAAGTTGATAGCATGTTGCTCAGCTAAAATTTCGGTTGGTGCCATTAAGGCAACTTGAAACCCTTGGTTTATAGCATCCAAAGCGGCTAAAGCAGCGACAAGGGTTTTGCCAGAACCAACATCGCCTTGCACAAGGCGCATCATAGGGTGATCTTTAGCGAGGTCTTGTTTTATTTCGGATACTACACGCGTTTGCGCATTGGTAGGTGAAAAAGGTAATGTTGCTAGAAAAGCCTTTTCAATTGTGGGTTTGCCAATTAATGACACGGCTTGATGCACATCACTGTTTTGTCTGAGTTTTAGCATACTCAAATTATGGGCGAGTAATTCTTCTTTAATTAAACGAATTTGAGCGGGATGCTTGCCGTTTTCAAGTTGACTTGTGGAGATTTCGGGCGGCGGTCGATGAATAATAGTTAATGCTTGAGCGAGTGAGTAGGGTTCATCAAATAAGTTGCTTGGTAACAACTCTTCAACTTGGCCGCGTTTTAATCGAGTCAAGGCTTGATCTGTTAAATTACGTAGCGAAATTTGCTTTAACCCATCAGTTGTTGGGTAAACAGGGGTGAGTGTTTCTTCTACTGGCGTTAACGCTCTGTCATCATCGAGAGATTTATATTCTGGATGCACAATTTGAAAACCACGTGGACCATGCTTTATTTCGCCATAACAACGAATACTCTTACCAATATTAAGACTATTTTTTTGACTTGCTGAAAAACTAAAAAAGCATAATTGGATCTCGCCTGTACCATCGTTTAGGGTTACGACTAGCATGCGCCGTTTGCCGTGCGTAATTTGGCTATTGGTTATTTCACCAACAATATTGGTATGCGTGCCAGATAAACAATCACGAATAGTAGTGACTCGGGTACGATCTTCGTAACGCAGTGGTAAGTGAAATAATAAATCTTGAACTGACAGCAAGCCTATTTTTTCAAGTTTTGCCGCCATACTTGGCCCCACGCCTTTTAGCGTAGAGAGAGTAACGTGTGATAATTGGGTTAGTGCTTCCATGTGAAAAAATAGACACTAATCATCAATATGCTGCCAAGCACTTTTATTCATTTGCATTTTTTGCCACCATTCATCATCTGCTACAATTTGGCCCTCTTCATCAATAATTGGGTAAGGTAAACCTTTGCGTTGACACGCTTCTGCAAAAATAGGATGGCCACCTTCAAATAAGATACGCTGACGTCGTTCATGGCTTAACCTAGCTTGGTTATACATGCCAGCCATCTGTCGCTGCCGTTGTGCTTCGTAAAGCACCACAGAGCATGCAACAGAAACATTCAGAGACTGCACCATACCAACCATTGGAATCACAATGTCTTGATCTGCTAATTCGAGCGCCGCTTGCGAGGCGCCAAATTTTTCTTGGCCTAAAATAATTGCCGTTGGTTTAGTATAATCAATGTCACGAAAATCAACGGCAGTGTCAGATAGATTTGTTACCAACACCTGCATTCCCTGTGCTTTTAAGGCCGTAATAGCATCAGCTGTTTTATTATGGTTATGTACATCAATCCAGTTTTGACTACCTGCAGCACTACCACCACGTACCTCAGCTTCTTCACTTTTCCAAACTGCATGCACATCGCTAATACCTATAGCGTCACACGTTCGCACAACAGCGGCAAGATTATGTGTTTTGTGTACACCTTCCATACAAACAGTAAGGTCAGGCTGGCGTTTATCTAGCATTGTATTAATGCGTTGGAGTCTTTCTGGGGTCATAATTTTTCAAATAATAAAGTCAATATTCTAAATGTGGTATTTAGGCAAACTGGTAAACTAAGAGTCCGTTGAACTTATTACTTGAGGTTTGGACGAGTAGTGCAGTCAGTGCAGCATAAATTTTGATTAATACGAATATATTAGCTTAGGCTTGGTAATTCCATAATCCCATCTATTTCAATATCAACATCTTTGGGTAATTTTGAAATTTGAATTGCAGCACGTGCTGGATAAGGTTTTTGAAAATATTTTGCCATAATTTCATTAACTTCTGCAAAGTTGCTTAAATCGGTCATAAAAATATTTACTTTCACCATGTCGTTAATATCTCCACCTGCAGCAACACACACAGCAGAAAGGTTTTTAAAGACTTGCTCAGTTTGTTCACTAAAACCGCCTGTAACTACTTCCATTGTTTCGGGTACAAGCGGTATTTGGCCAGATAAATAAACGGTACTATTTACTTTAACCGCTTGACTATATGTGCCGATAGCACTGGGGGCTTGATCTGTTGAAATAATACTTTTCATTTTACTTCCTACTGTGTATTTTTTGTATTGTTAAAACTTGCAACTAAACATGTTGCATAGCTTATGCTATTTATTTCGGATAACACGCTGTACATCAATCATTACTTTGATTTTACGGATAATATCAGCTAAATGAATCCTATCGCGACAGGTAATTTCCATGTCGATAATATACAGACCTGCTTCCTTTTCGCCTGAATTTAGGCTGTGTACATTTGAATTGCACTTAGCAACAACATTGGTCAGTAGTGCTAGGGCGCCTTGATGATTGATAATTTCTACACGCAACTTGGCAATAAATTCTTTGTCTATATCACTATCCCATTTTACAGGGAACAAGGTGCCTGGCTCATGGCCTTTAATATTTCGGCAACCATGTTGATGTACCATCAAGCCTTTACCCGGACTAAGGTAGGCTAAAATAGTATCACCAGGAATTGGTCGACAACATTTACCATAGCTGACCAACATGCCTTCAGTACCTTTTATGGGCATTTTGGCTTTACTATTAACAGGTTGAAGTTCGCTATCTTCAGTAAACTCATCCGTTAAGCGTCTAGCAATACCTATGCTTAGTGCATTACCCAAACCTATGTTGGTTAGTAAATCATCAAATGATTTGTTGCCGGTTTGTTTAACGACTTCAGCTATTTTTTCTTCACTAATACTTTCAAGTTTTACTTTACCTAACGCGTGGCTTAGTAAACGTTTGCCAAGTGCTTTTGACTCTGTTTTTTCGCGGCTACGCAGGTAGGTTCTTATTTGTAATCTGGCTTTTGCTGTTACAACAAAATTAAGCCATGTTGCGTTTGGTCTTGCAGCAGCCGAGGTGATTACTTCAATAGTTTGCCCTGAGTCAAGTGGTCTGCTTAAAGGATAAGGTTTACGATCAACCTTTACACCCACACAAGAGTTGCCAACGTCGGTATGTACAGCGTAAGCAAAATCTACAGCGGTTGCTCCCATAGGTAACTCAATGATGCGACCCTCAGGAGTGAAAACATAAATTTCTTCTGGGAAAAGATCAGATTTCACATTTTCAATAAATTCAAATGAACTACCAGCACTTTGCTGTAATTCGAGTAAGCTTTGCATCCAACGGCGTGCTTTCATTTGCGCAGTGGTATCTGTGTTATCGCCACCCTCTTTATAAAGCCAGTGAGCAGCAACACCTTTATCCGCCATTTGGTCCATGTCTTGGGTGCGAATTTGAATTTCTATCGGAATACCATGTGGGCCGATAAGAGAGGTATGTAATGACCGATAACCGTTAGTTTTAGGGATTGCTATGTAATCTTTAAAGCGCCCTTCAATAGGTTTAAACAGATTATGCATAGCGCCTAAAGCACGATAACAATCGTCAATTTTGTCTTCTACAATAACGCGAAAAGCATAAATATCCATCACTTCGTTGAACATCAATTCTTTATTAAGCATTTTACGATAAATAGAATAAAGGTGTTTTTCACGACCTACTATTTGTGCTGAAATGTTACTTTCTTTTAAGCGAGAAGCCACTTCTTCTTGAATATTATCGATTACGGCTTTTCTATTGCCTCGGGCGCTTTTTACGGCAGATTTAAGTGCCCGTGAGCGCATTGGATAGAGTGCTTGGAAACCTAGCAGCTCTAGCTCATTTTTTATGTCGTGAATACCAAGACGATTGGCAATTGGTGCATAGACTTCAAGTGTTTCTCGTGCAATACGACGACGTTTGTCTGGTCGTAATGCACCAAGGGTGCGCATGTTGTGTGTTCTGTCAGCCAGTTTTATTAAAATAACACGAATATCTTGCACCATGGCTAATACCATTTTACGGAAATTTTCCGCTTGCATTTCTTCTTTGTTATCAAATTTTAATTTATCTAGTTTACTAACACCTTCAACTAACTCTGCGACAGTATTACCAAATAACTCGGCTAATTCGTCTTTTGTGACACTGGTATCTTCAATAACATCATGAAGGAGTGCTGCCATTAGCGTTTCATGGTCTAAACGCATTTTTGCTAAATTAAGTGCAACAGCGACAGGGTGAGTAATATAAGGATCACCACTTGAGCGCATTTGACCATCATGTGCTTCTCTTGCAACAACATAGGCATGTTTGAGCAAATCAACTTGTACTTTTGATAGGTAGGTAGAACTTAATTCTTTTAATGGCTCAAATAGATACACCTATCACTCCCAATTGGTTTTAAACTGACTGAATTTTGTGGATATCACTATAGAATACGTGGCTTTGTTGTAAATGCAAAGAAAATTGTTTACTTGTATAAACGGTATAAAGAGCAATAAAAAACGCGTAGCTCTTTCGTGTATATTTAAATATATAGACAGAAAAAATTACGCGCTTCTAAATTAGCTTATTTGACGTAAAACTAACTCAATTCTTGTGCTTGATTACCAACAATGGCAGCAACAGCATCTAATTCAGCAGTATCTTGCTGAATTTGTTCGTGGCGGTCAGATGTGTCCATCACATCAGTGGTAATTAAACCTGCTTCGATTTCACGCAAAGCTAATACTGTTGGCTTGTCGTTTTCGACATCAACCAAAGGTTCTTTACCGCCCGTTGCAATTTGACGAGCACGACGTGATGCAACTAGCACCAAATCAAAACGATTACCGACTTTTTCTACGGCATCTTCAACAGTTACGCGAGCCATTGGGTCACTCCAACTAAAATTTCATAAAATAGCGCTGCATTTTACTGATCGCTAGGCCATTTAGCAAGTAAAAGCCGTATTCGAGTGAAAAATCGTCTATTTAACTTGTTAATTCATCAAGTAGTGCTTTATGTTGTATCATTTGTTGGCTTCGTTTTAAGCGCTGATTATTCACTATGGTTGTAAGGTCAGTTAATGCTTGTTCAAAATTATCATTGATAATGATGTAATCAAACTCTTGAAAGTGAGAACATTCTTTTTGAGCTTGTGCCATGCGGTCATTAATAATTTCGTCGCTATCTTGGCCTCGGCCACGTAAACGTTGTTCAAGTTCTTTTTTTGATGGTGGGCTGATAAAAATAGTAGTAACAGAGGGCTTTTTCATGCGAACTTGTTGCGCACCTTGCCAGTCAATATCAAGAAAAACATCAATACCTTGTGCAAGTTGCTCATCAATAGCAGCTTCTGAAGTACCATAATAATTACCGAATACTTCCGCATATTCATAAAAAGCATTTTGTTTAATCAGCTTTTTAAAATTATTTACGGAAACAAAATGATAATGTTCTCCGTTTTTTTCACCAGGACGAGGATTACGTGTTGTATGGGAAACCGACACTTGCATAGGTCTTGCGTTTGGCTCTTGGTTTTGTTCAAGAAGCGCCTTGATCAAACTAGATTTACCAGCACCGCTCGGCGCAGAAAGAATAAATAAGTTACCTGTAGCTGTCACGGTATGTTCCTTTGGGTTTCATTAAAATGGCAAGTAATATAAAAAAGGCTAAGCATTATTTTACTCTATTAAAGTAAAAAATGCCTAGCCTTGTTAACCTAAGTGCTTTATTTAAAGCACTTTAGCTATAGATTGTGCTAAATAGTCAACATTATTATTAGATATTCCAGCAATGCTTATACGGCTAGAGTCAACCATGTAGATGCTATACTCGTCTTGCAATTGCTGTACTTGTGCTGGTGTTATGCCTAAGAAAGAGAACATACCTGCTTGTTTGGTAATGAAGCTAAAATCACGAGTTACGCCATTTTCTATTAATTTATCTACAATAAGCTGACGATTACCATTAATGCGATTACGCATTTGTGCTAACTCTACATACCATTCATTTCTTAACTCATCAGACGTTAAAATGGTTTCAACAAGTGCGGCACCATGCGCTGGCGGCATAGAGTAAATAACGCGAACAACTGCCAACACTACCGAGTAGGCAATATCTGCTTGAAGGCTTGATTCGCCAATAACAGTACAAGCACCAATACGTTCACGGTATAAACCAAAGTTTTTTGAACATGAACTGCAAACAACCATTTCGTTTACAGAGTCTGCCATTAAGCGCAAGCCATAAGCATCTTCATTTAAACCTTGCCCAAATCCTTGATAAGCCATGTCGATAACAGGGGTAAAACCAACCGATTTTGCAACGTCGGCAACTTGTTGCCATTGTTCGTTATTTAAATCCATACCGCTTGGGTTATGACAACAGGCATGCAATAACACCGCATCGTCAGCTGATACTTGTTTAAGTGCAGCTAACATGCCGTCAAAATCTAGATTTTTATTTTCATAATCGTAATAAGGATAGATTTTTACGGTTAAACCAGCAGCTTCAAACAAACCTGTATGATTTGCCCACGTTGGATTACTGACCCAAATAGTTGCACCAGCTTTACACGATTTAATAAATTCAGCCGCTACACGCAGCGCTCCCGTACCACCTGGCGTTGAAACCGTGCGAGCACGATTTTCATTTAGTACATTGTGGTTTTGGCCAAAAATGAGTTTACTCATTTCATCATTAAAAAGTGTTGAGCCAGTTGGGCCTAAATACACTTTACTGGTTTCGGTATCAGTACGATGTTGTTCAGCTTTTTTTACGCAATTAAGCACAGTGGTTTCACCCGCTTCATTTTTATAAACACCCACACCCAAATCAATTTTATTTGGATTAGTATCTTCGCGGTATTTAGCTAATAAACCTAATATAGGATCGGCTGGTGACGCTTTTAAGCTAGCAAACATGACTGAAATTTACCTTATTTTTGTTGGATTTGATGTTGTTTAATCAAACACCCGAAAATGAACAAGCAGCATAACGTAAAACAACCACAAAATTAAGGCTTTTGGAGTAACTTTTATACAATATTTAGCGACAACATTTGTAAGCTATACTTTCCCTTTTTAAGTATTAAAAATTACTTGTTAATGCCGCAATTAAGCCAATAATTCCACCAAAAACACCGCCCCAAACCACCAGCCAACCGAGATGTTTTTTTATCATCGCTTGAACAATTTCTTTTACTAATTGGGGGGTTAACTCGTTTAAGCGTTTTTCAATAATATCGCTAACTTTGGCTTGTAGGTTTTCAATCATGTCTGGTTGTTCTAACTCTTCGCGCAGTAAATTGTTAAATTGTTCACTTTGGCTAATTTCTTGTATTGATTGTTTCATTTTTTCAATAAAAGGTTCTTTCATTGGTTGAATGGCTTCACTACCACCTACCATGGCTAACATAGGGCCGAACGAAGAGCCTTCAATAACAGTGACTAAGTTATTGAAAGCAGGGGTTAAGTCAACTTTTTCAATGACGGGTGTTAAGTCAATACTGCTAGCGGCACCTGAACCAGTAGATAAGAAACGATCGATATTTTCTTTGGTGAAGAATTGTTCCATCATTAACTCACGGATCGCTAATTTAAAATCTTCAAAACGGGCAGGAATAACACCTGAACCATACAATAATGGCACTTTTTCAAATAGCATATGTATGGCCAGCCAGTTAGTGATGGCGCCAGATAAGGCGAATAAACCAACGGTATATAAAATATTATTACCTAAATAAAGCCCTAATAATGTTGCTATTAAAGCAATAAAATTGGTGATGATACTTTTGTTCATTAAAGGCTCCGTGAGCAGGTGTATTAGTTAACGATTTTGATAGGCGCCATGATAACATTCAAATCGTCATGCTAGAATAAAATAGCTTAGGAAAATGAGTACAATAGTTGAAAAACAGTCGTTTTATCTTGCTAGAATTTATTATTCACAAGCTAATTTTTAAGTGCTAGTATATTGGTCACTTAACTGAAGCTTGGCTTGTAGTCTAAGTGTGTAGCTTCAATCGGATTGATTTTTTAATGGAATAAACTATGCCAAACAACATCGCGTTATGTTACAGCAGTAATAATACCTACCCAATAGATCGTAACAACCCAAAAGCTTTTGCAGATTTCAAACGAGATAACCCTAATATTTCGGATACTTTTATCTCGGCAGGCACGCCTTTTATTTTACGAAATGGCAGTAGCAATAGTAAAGATTGGCGACAAGTCAGGCCTGATTTAATTTGTCCGCTTAATCACATGTGATCTTTACCTCCGCAAGCAAAACGAAAAATAGCCTTGATGGATTCAATCCTTGGTGGTGAATACCTTTAAGCACTGGCTGATTTTTTCCAAACAGAAATGTTAGGGGCAGTAGGCGCTGCGTCAACAGCCTTAGAAAGTCGGCTAAGTAACTTTGCAAAAGCTGCTAAAGCACTGCAAGAAGCATTAGAAGATGTAAGAAAAGGTGTAAAAGCTAAGCTGCTAAAAGCAAAAATGATAAAGCTAGAACAACGCGTGCACGCACTTTCTAAAGATTTTAACCATAAATTTCAAACAGAAATAAATAAATTTATAGGGCGGGTAAAAAGTAAAAAAGGCACTGTTTACAGTGATAGTGAACGAGGTGTTAATAAAGCAAAAAGCGGCAAGGGCGTAAAACCGATCCAGTTTACCTCGACCAAGGCGTTTAATAATTTACGTGCATTTGAAAAGAGTGCGAATGTTGTTGGTAAAAGCTTGATTGTGCTTAATGCAGGGTTACGAGCAGATAAAGTGCATGATGATTACTTAGCAGGGCGTAATTGGCAGAAACGTGCAGCGGTTGAAGCTGCAGGGTTTGGCTTGGCTACTGCGGGAGGTATTGTTGCAGGTCAAACCATTGTTTCAACTGCTACGGGTCTAGGTATTGCGATGTTGGCCACCCCTGTCGGTTGGGTATTTATTATTGGTGCAGCCGTAACAGTTGGCATAATGGCGGCTAAGGTCGGTGATGGGATTGGAAAATTCGGAGCTAATCAAGCCTACGATTTAGGTAATTGGTTGAGCAGCTTGTCAGAGGATTGAAAACTATGTCAGAACTATCGCCTGAAAATTGGATGGCTATCGTGAGTTTCTTTGCCTTTTTTATGTGGGGCATTGCCACCTTTTTATTTGGGCGTATTAGCGTTAAACATATTAATTGTGAAATGGCGAAAGAAGGGGTAGAACCGCCTGTTTGGGATAAGGGAATAGGTTCTATTATCGTTACTTATTCCTTAATTATGGTGTTCCCAAAGTTAAATCCAATAATTGTTGATTTTGCAGCGGTGAGACGATACACCCGAAAAAAAGATAAAAAACTTGCATGGTTCTATTTCATTACTATGGTTAGTTTTTTTATTGTTTTGATTGTGTTTTATTTCTTTTTCGCCCCTGACGATATACTAAGCTAATTGATAGTTCAGCGTATAGTACCCATTATTTCGGACAAGGAGTTGCAGGGGCTTTATATAATAAAAGCTCGACTATGTATTGGTTTTAGCTAAAATAATATTTACTAGTGACAGCGAATATAAAATTATGATTTATTCCATTACAAAAAAATTACTTAGGTTAATTCCCTTCATTTTTATTAGTGCCTGTGGGGCAGATAATACTAATAACGAAGAATGGCGAACATTAGATTTGAATAACACGGTATTATTAACTTTGCCGCAAGGTAAGGTGGTTATTGAACTTGCGCCACAGTTTTCCCCTAAACATGTTGAGCAGTTTTCAAATTTAGTGCAAAAATCTTTTTATGACGGCACAAAATTTTACCGTGTTATCGATGGTTTTGTGGCGCAAGCTGGGCCTAAAGACGGTAGCGAACAAGACAAATCAGTCCCTCTTTTAGCGATGGAAGGTCATTTTTCATTAGAAAAAAAAGCAGCGTTTACGGTTGTGCAAAGTAATGACTTATTTGCAAAACAAACTGGATTCAAACAGGGGTTTGCTGTGGCAACTGATGATGGCGAAAATGCATGGTTAACACATTGTCCTGGTGTATTAGCCATGGCAAGAAGTAATGAGGCTGATTCAGCCTCTAGTCATTTTTATTTTGTTATTGGGCAAGCACCACGCTACTTAGATAATATAATGACGATTTTTGGACGCGTTGTTTATGGTATGAATCATATTCAAGCAATACAACGCACCGCTGTTATTGAAGGTGAATATGCAGTGGATAGCCGAGAGTATACGCCAATTATTAGTATGAAATTGATGGCAGAGGTACCGAAAAAAGATCGTCTTATCATTGAAGTGGAAAATACTGAATCAGCAAGCTTTGCTGAACGTTTAGTAAAACGCCGTGCAAGAGCAAGCGAATTTTTTTATAAAAAGCCACCACCAGTATTAGATGTTTGCCAAGTACCAATTAGAAGCCGACTTGTAAAATTGTAAGGGTAAATGAAGACTACTGCGCTAATCATAAAAAGCTAGTGATAACATTACCAACAAAACTCAAAAAATGAATATATTGAATTCTTTAGAGTTACAACAAGTCACGGCATGCAGTATAATTAAGCAATTCTTAGATAATACCTTCATGGGCAATATCATATGCTTGTCAAAAAGCATCTATCTCTGAGCCAATTCCAGTTTTAGTAGATATATTATACGCACATGAAATAAACACATGATTGCAAAATACCGTATAAATTTATAGCATGTTATTTATACGGTGTTTTGCACTTTACTTTTATTAAAATGAGCAGAAAAATGACGATAGAAATAAACTCACTTCCCTTAGAAAAACGTAATACTTGCCCAAAAGAATTTAGTTTTGGTGTTACCTTTTCTGATCACATGTTTATACAAGATTTTAATCAAGATGAAGGTTGGAATGGTGCTAATATTGGTCCATATCGTGCTTTATCACTTGAACCTTCTGCTGCCGTTTTTCATTACAGCCAAGAGATATTCGAAGGACTGAAAGCTTACCGTAATGCTAAAGGTGGTATTAATTTATTTCGTCCAGAAGAGAATATTAAGCGATTCAATCGTTCAGCCAAGCGTATGGTTATGCCTGAAGTTGATGAAAATCTTCATCTTGAAGCTATTAAAGCTTTGGTAAAGTTAGATGAAAATTGGGTGCCTGATCAACAAGGCGCTTCTTTATATATTCGTCCAACAATGATTGCAACAAGCCCGAAACTAGGGCTTGGTGCAAGTAGTACCTATAGTCATTTCATTATTACTGGGCCAGCAGGTAGTTATTTTGCTGGCGGCCTAACGCCTATTTCTGTTTTTGTTGCAGACAAGTATCGTCGTGCGGTGAAAGGTGGTGTTGGCGAAGCTAAAACGGGTGGTAACTATGCTGCAAGCCTTTTTGCATCAGAAGAAGTAAGTAAACTAGGTTATTCACAAGTATTGTGGCTAGACGCAGTTGATGGAAAGTATATTGAAGAAGTTGGCGCTATGAATATTTGTTTTGTGTATGAGGGTAAGCGCATTGTTACGCCAGCATTAAGTGGCAGCATTTTACCAGGCATAACACGTGACTCAATTTTAAAATTAGCCCCTAGCCTAGGTTATGACGTTAATGAGCAGAAGTTAGATATAGAAGAAATATTAGCTGATATAGATAGTGGCAAAATAACGGAAGTATTCGGTTGTGGAACCGCCGCTGTTATTTCACCGGTTGGAAAACTTGCATTTAAAGAGGTTGATCACGTAATCAACAATAATGAAACTGGGCCAGTATCAAAACATTTATATGACGAGTTAACAGGTATTCAATATGGAATGCGTGAAGATAAGTTTGGTTGGATTCAAACGCTGTAGTGCATATTCATGCTTGTGTATTACTTTTAAGGAATACACATTATGCTTTATGTAAGGGGTAATAAATTACCCCTTTTATTTGATTAAAGTTCAACCAACAGAATGCTTTTTAAATTGAATATTATGTTTCATATTCAATTTTGTTAATAAACCAAACCTTATAGCCATTAGGGGTTTTTACTTCTAATTCGTCATCTACTTCTTTTTTCAAACAGGCCCGAGCCATAGGGGAGTCTATAGATATATAGTTTTTATCTGTATCATAGATTTCTTCAGGCCCAACAATGCGAAATTTTTTTATTTCACCAGATTCATTTTCAATTTCTACCCAAGCACCAAAAAACACTTTGCCATCTTGCTGGGGTGAATAGTCAACAATTTTTAGATCAGGTAAAAGCTTTCTAAGAAAACGTACCCTACTATCGATTTGTCTCAATAATTTTTTGTTGAAAGTGTAATCCGCATTTTCAGACCTATCACCTAAGCCCGCTGCCCAAGTTACAATTTTGGTTATAGCAGGCCGTTTTTCTTTCCATAAATAATCATGCTCTTGTTGCAATTTGGTGTAACCCTCACGGGTAATTAACTTTGTTTTCAAGTGGTGCCTCAATATCTTTACATAAGGGTATATAGGGATATAAATATATCAATATCCTAATGTGGTAATTTACCATATTTTCTTGTTAGTCGCGTTCAAATTTGTTCAATCTGTGTGACAGAAAAAGTGATATTTTTGCCCTGCACTAAAGTACCATACACCTTTGTATTTTTATCAGCCATGATCAAGCTATCTGTTTTTTTTGGCTATATCATCATGTCTATAATTTTTTCTATCATATCGTTTAAAGCAAAGTACTTAAAAACTATTCTGTTGTTCATAACGTTGTTGCTATTTAGTCAGTATTCTCAGGCTGATTTTGTTGAATTTAATAACTTTGGAGACAATCCTGGTGCTCTTAAAGCAAGTTATTATGCGCCTAAAAGGGTTGGTCAAAACAATACGCCTCCACCTTTAGTAGTTTTATTGCATGGCTGTGCGCAACAGGCTGAAACACTTTCACAGCAAAGTGGTTTACTTGGTTTAGCTAAACAACATAATTTTGCTTTATTGCTGCCTCAACAAGACGTAAGTAATAATATTAAACGTTGTTTTAATTGGTATTCAGCAGAAGATTTCACTAAAAACAAGGGGGAAAGCCTATCGATAAAAAATATGATAACCATGTTAAAGCAGAAAACTGCTAGTGATAGAGTTTATATAATTGGCTTATCTGCTGGTGGTGCCATGGCAAGTAGTATGTTGGTGAATTATCCCGATCTTTTCACCGCAGGTGCGGTTGTTGCAGGTATTCCTTTTCCTTGTGCAGATGGCTTAATTACAGGTATCTCATGTATGAGGAATGGCCCTTCTCAAACGGTTAAAGAGCTTGTTACTTTAATTAAAACAATAACACCTAATCAAGCCCACTGGCCTAAATTATCGGTTTGGACGGGTGAAAATGACAGTATTGTTAATCCATTAAACGCTACTATGCTTGCTGAGCAATGGGCACTGTTATCAAAGGCAACGGCTAAACCTAAAATTGATAACAAATTAGGCTATAGCATTACTCGTTGGAACAACATGAGAACTGACGTACAGGTTGAGCTTATTGAAGTTAAAGACCGTGACCATGGCATTATGGTTAATCCAAATGTGGAACATGGGGGAGAAGTGTCAGACTATGTCTTAGCTGCACCATTAAGTACTGCTAAGCATGTTGTTGAATTTTGGGATTTATAATCAATTATAAAAAATGTTCTTTAAAATCAACAGCATCGTTATGGCACCATAGTGCTAATTATTTTTTCAAACGAATGAGATAGAGTGTTATTAGTTGGTAAGAAGCGAGATAAAAATATAAATGCAAACACCATTGACCAATAACAAATAACACAAAAATTATTAATAGGGGTTCCTCATGAAACATGTTCATCATAAAAATAGTTACGGTAATAAAAATCATACTAATCGCAGTTATCTTGCTTTAGCAATTGCTGCGGCATTAACAAGTAGCGTGGCATTAGCAGAAGAAGCAACAGACACTTCGGCAGCAGCAAAGGAGAAAGGTTTAGAGCGTATTGAAGTAACTGCACGTAAAACTACAGAAAATTTACAGACAGTACCCGTAACACTTACGTCTATTGGTGCCGCCGAACTTGCTGAAAATGGCATATCTGTGATGACTGAAGTTCAGCGATTCTCGCCAAATACTACATTGCAAAACAGTCGTGGTACAAACTCAACCCTAACAGCATTTATTCGTGGTGTAGGGCAGCAAGATCCGCTTTGGGGTTATGAACCTGGAGTTGGTATTTATATTGACGATGTTTATATGGCACGTCCACAAGGTGCTGTGCTTGATTTATTAGATGTGGAACGTATTGAAGTACTTCGTGGCCCTCAAGGTACACTTTATGGTAAAAATACCATTGGTGGTGCGGTAAAATATGTAACTAAAGCCATGTCAGGCGACACAGAGCTTAATATTGAAGGAACCGTGGGTAGTTATAACCAAAGAGATTTAAAGGTGACGGGTCAAATCCCTTTAATCGAAGATAAATTGTTTATTGGTTTTGGTCATGCCGAGCTTAACCGAGACGGTTTTGGTGAATTCTTAATTTCTTCAGTAGCGGGTCAAGACACCGAAAACTATAACAAAGATTTATCAGCATCACGTTTAACCTTAGAATATCGTGCCACTGATGATTTATTTATGCGCTTAGCGTGGGATAAAACAAATGATGACTCAAATGCAAAAGGTGGTTATCGCTTACTACCAAGTATATTAACGGATGCACCTGTACCAGACAGTGTATATGACTCATATACTAGTATGCCAACAACCAATGCTGTTGAGCTTGAAGGGTTTAGTTTTTTAGCCTCTTGGCAAGCAACGAATGAGTTATCAATAAAATATGTAGCAACTTCTAGAGAAGGGTATTCAGATACCAATATCGATTTTGATAACACACAATTAGATATTTTTGATGTTCCAGCTTTTTATGATGACGAAAATACCAGCCATGAATTACAAGCAAATTATGTAGGTGATGGTTTTACTGTTGTGAGTGGGCTTTATGCTTACGATGGTGAGTCTTGTGGTCATTTCGATGCTATTTTAGGAAACCTAGGTCGAGCGGCATACGGTACTGCAGGTTTAACACGTGAGGTTACTGGTTGTAATAATAGTAATAGTATTGCTGCTTACATTCAAAGCAGTATTGATATTTCTGATAAATTATCTTTAACCGTAGGCGGTCGTTATACTAAAGAAGAAAAAGAAGCTTATGTTAATAATGGTTTAGCATTTAGTAATGTATATCCAAGCGATGGTTGGATTCCAGGTTATGTACGCGGTGATGTTTCTTTTCCGCAAGTATTAGGTACTGATACCGATGGTGATGGAACTTTAGATGCACCTAAAAAGAAAGAATGGTCACGATTTACACCAAGAGTTGGCTTGGAATATCAACTTGATGCGGATACCATGATCTTTGCAAGTTATTCGCAAGGCTTTAAATCAGGAACGTTTAACCCACGTGCCACTGAAAATGAAAAAGCAGCTAATCCAGAAGTAGTTGATTCAATTGAATTAGGTATCAAAAAAGATTGGAATGATGCTGTGCGTACTAATGTGACTCTATTTTCTTTAGATCACAAAGATCGTCAATATATTACTGTAACACCTGACCCAGATGATTTCTCTGTATTAAACCAAAACTTAGGTAATATCAAAGGCTCTACGGTTAAAGGGATTGAGGCTGAAGTAACGTGGGCAACCACAGAGAACTTAAGAATTGATTTTTCAATTGGTTATTTAGATGGAGAAATTGAAGATGATCCAACCATTGCAGCGCCACTTGTTGGTTTATCAAACACGCCAGATTACACTATGAACTTAGCGGCAAATTATACTATGGATACAGACATGGGATACTTTGTTTTCACTGGGGGTTATTACTATCGTGATGACTACTTATTATTTGAAGATAGTGATTTATTGGTTCAAGATGGCTATGGTACGCTTAACGCCAGTGTTACTTGGGAAAGTGTTGAAGGTAACTGGTATGGCGGCATTCACTTGAAAAACTTAACCGATGAAGAAGCCATGGTGGGGGGTTATAATTTTGCAGCCAAAAATGAAGATGGCACTTATCTTCCTGGGTTAGGTGGTGACACAACCTTAATTGGTTACTTTAATGACCCGAGAACTGCACATTTAACTGTGGGTTATCGTTTCTAATAATGGTATTAAATTAATCTGAGCTCGGTTTAACTTAATACCGAAATAATACCTACGATTAACAGGGTTTAAATATAAGAAAGAGCTGGTTTTTACTGGCTCTTTTTTTGATAATAGCAAAATAAATTTATCTAAAAGGTATTGTATGAATCAAGCTAAAGTGGCAATTGCCGATGATCATCCGTTATTTCGTACTGCGTTAAAACAAGCGGTATTTGATTGCATGCCAGAGGCAAAAATTAAAGAAGCATCAAGCTTTGATGATTTACTTGCAGTGATTGAACATTCACCCGAGCTAGAAATTGTTTTTTTAGATTTACATATGCCAGGTAATGATGGTTTTACAGGCTTAACTCAGTTACAAAATAATCATTCAGATCTCATTGTTATTATGGTGTCTTCTGATGAAAACCCTGAGATTATGCAAAAAGCCATTAACTTTGGTGCTGCTGCTTTTATTCCTAAATCTGTGGATTTAGCTACCATTGCTCAAGCAATTAATACAGTGCTTGGTGGTGAAACATGGTTACCCGCAAATATGCCTGTTAATCGTGACAGTGAACTAGCACAAGAACATAAAAAATTAGCACAGCAACTCGCACAATTAACGCCACAACAATATACGGTTTTATCATTGGTTGCTGATGGTCAGCTAAATAAACAAATTGCGGGTATTTTAGATATTAAAGAAAATACTGTGAAAAAACACGTTTCGGCTATTTTACTTCAACTGGGCGTTTATAACCGCACACAAGCAGGTTTAGTTTACCAACAGCTAATGTTAACCCCGCCAGAAAATGACAATATTAGCTAATTACCCATAACAGTGCGTTTATTGCGATAACAATTGACGCATTAACTTTTTAAGCGCTAACGCTTTAATAGGTTTACGCATAAAAGAAAATTTAGCATTACTGGTACGTTCTCGTACTTGCTCTGAAGGATCAGCTGAGCAAATAATAACGGGCACTTGCCAACTATATTTCTTTATACTTTCACTTACCACATCAACGCCGTTTTGTTCATTGTCTAGGTGATAATCAGAAATAATCATAGTAGGTGTCATCCTGTCATTATCGAAAGCCGCAGACAAGCTTTCACTATCTTTTACTGCTATCACTTGGCAACCCCACTCTTGTAATTGGGCTTGCATTGCCGTTAGCATAAGCGACTCATTATCAATTAATACTATGTTTAAATCAGCAAATTCATTGTTGGTTACTGTTGTTGGTGATAGTTTTGGCGCACTTTTTCTGGCTTGTTTTGTATAATTTCGAGGTAAAGTAATGCTAAAGCAGGTGCCTTTATCAACCGTGGACTTTACCGAAATAACTAAGCCTAATAATTTGGCAATACGTTCTGAAATGGCTAACCCTAAGCCCAGCCCTGAGGCTGCTTGATTCGGATTTAAACGTTCAAACTCTTTAAATATAGTGGTTTGTTTATCTTTTGGTATGCCAGGACCATTGTCCCACACTTCAATGAGACAGTTATTTTGCTGATGTCTAACTCCCAGCAATACTTTACCCTGTCGATGTGTTTGTGGGCAATAGTTGATGGCGTTAGATAAAAAGTTTTGTACTACGCGGCGTAATAGCCTCAGGTCTGTTTCAATCACGCAACTTGATTTTACATAGTCAAAATTTAAATTGGCGTGCTGTGCTAATACGGCAAACTCTTTACTTAGCGGTGCTAATAAATCATCAATTGAAAAACAATGCTTGTCAATTTTTTGTGAACTGTTATCAAGTCGTGAAATTTCAACCAAATCTGAAAGTAGTGTTTCAGCGGCGCTGAGAGAATTTTGAATATTTGTTGCCAGTTCTTTTAAATCAGTGTGTTCTACTTTTTTATTCAGCATATTGGTAAATAATGACATCGCATTAAATGGCTGCATTAAATCATGGCTTGCGGCCGCTAAAAATTTAGTTTTACTGGTGTTGGCAGCTTCAGCTTCAGCTTTCGCTTTACTTAACTCTAATGTGCGCTCTATTACACGTTGTTCTAAATTCTCGTTAGCTTGTTGTAATGCATTTTTTGCTTCAATATGGGCAGTAATATCCGAAAAAGTACTAACAAAACCACCACCAGGCATGGCTTGCCCACGAATTTCTAACACAATACCACTGGGCATTTCTCGCTGAAAATGATGGCTATTTCCTTGGCGCATATGATCAATACGGCGCTTAATAAAATCATCATCGGTAGCTGAATTACCAAAACCATTATTTTTTATACTAGGTGTTGAGTTTTGATTTATATTAGTTTTTATCACGCCCCTTGCCGCATTAAACTGAATTAGGTCAGCAATGGGCTTGCCAACGCAAACAAAGTTCTCGGGATAATCGAGTAATTCAATATAGCGTTTATTCCATGCAACTAAGCGCATGTCAGCATCAATAACACTAATTCCTTGTTCAATGTTTTCTACGCCAGCTTGTAATAACTCACGATTAAATTTAAACAGTTTATTGGCTTCATCAACAATATTTACCACCTCCTGAAGTGGCATACTTTGTTTTGTGGTAACAGCTTTCATCACCATACGGGTAGAGGCAGAGCCTAAAATACTGGAAAGTTGTAAACGTGTATATTCAACCAATTCACGACTTGCCGAGGCATTTGATAATGGTTTGCCATACTTTTGTAAAAAAGTGTTAGCAGCAACATCATCAATAAAACGTTGTAATAAGTGGTATAAGTCTTTAGATGATAAATGTTGTTCAAAGTCAGACTGTTGCTGGTAAATAAACAACTCTGTTTGCAACTTTTCTGACACACTGCGGTGACTTAATAATGAAATAATGATAAAGCAAAGGGTATTGGCCAGTAAGCTAAAGAATAAACCGTGGCTGATGTGATCAAGTGAAGAAAACCCAAACAGTTCATAAGGTTTAAGCCAATCTATGCCCCATGGTCCTAAACTAACCCAAGTGGTATTTGGTAATAAACTGGGTATTAAACTCGGCAGTAGCAAGGTATATAACCAAATAATACTTCCAACTGTTAAGCTAATTAAAGCTGCTTTTGTGGTTGCTTTTCGCCAATATAAAGCGCCAATGACTAGTGGGGCTAGTTGCGACAATAAAACAAACGATAATAAACCAATGGTTGCTAAGTGGTTTTGTTGATCAATAATGCGTTCAAAAGCTAAGGCTAGCAATAATAACAGCGCAATTGCAACACGACGAATATTTAATAAAACACCCGAAAGCTGAGTTTTTTGTTGGCTAACAAAGCTGTTGTAATGCAGCAATAACGGATTCACTATTTCAGTAGTGACCATAGTGCTGAGCACGATAGTTGCCACAATAACCATACTGGTTGCTGCAGCTAAACCTCCAATATAAGCTAAACCACCTAACCAAGCTTGTTGAAAAAATAGAGGAATGGTAATCACATAGGTGTCGGCATCAACATCACCCCCAGGAAATAAACTTTGCCCAGCCAGTGCAATTGGTAGTACAAAAATATTAATGGCAATCAAATATAAAGGGTACAAATAGCGCGCACTTTTTAATTCATTTTCATGATGGTTTTCTATCATTAGCATATGAAATTGTTGTGGCAAGATAAAAATAGTGATCATGCCAAGCAGCGCTTGCGACAAAGCAAAGTAAGTAGTGTTGATTGAGGAAACTTGTTTAATAGTCTCTGTTTGAATAAATAAATCATTTACCCCATCAAAAATAAAAAAAGTAGCAAAAATACCAACAGCTGTTAACGCAAATAATTTAACTACAGAACTAAAGGCTATAGCTAAAACTAATCCTTGGTTTTGTTTATTAACAACTACCTGGCGGGCGCCAAATAATATACTAAAAATAATAAGCACAAGTGTGACAATAAATGTAGTGCTGATACCCGATTGATAAGACCCTGTGAGTAAATCAAAGCTTTTACTAATGGCGCGTAATTGCAAGGCGATGTAAGGAATAGTGCCTAGTAAAGCAACTAAGGTAACTGTTGTTGCAATAATGGGAGAACGGTCGTAGCGACAAGCAATAAAGTCGGCAATTGAGGTAAGATTCTGTTCTTTGCTGATACGCAGTATTCTTAGCAACATAGGCCAAGCTAATACTAAGCATAAAATAGAGCCTATATAAACAGGTGCAAGCCAAGCGCCCGTAGTAGCTGCCTGACCAACTGTGCCATAAAAAGCCCATGACGTACAACTAACACCTAACGATAAACTGTATACCCACGGGCGAGAAAGCCACTTAGCTTTATTTTGTTTTTGCCCATAGTAGGCAACTACAAACAATAAGAGTAAGTAAGCAATAGAAAGTAAAGAGATAAGCCAAGTATCAAGAGACAGCCAAACTAGCAATGATAAGTCCTCTATTTTTGGGAAATTGCATAAGTATTTTGTCAGAATTAAATCAGCATAGCATGCGTATAAATAAAACGCAGTGAACGAAGGTAGTACATCATTGATTTATTTATTTAGTTAAGCTGGGTAAACGTCGTTACTTATCGTTAAGTTTTTTGAATGAATTTATCTAAAATAAACAATAAATACCTAGTAGCAATGCTTGTTTTTGCCAGTTACACCCTGTTTGCTATGGCGTGGGTGGGTGGCACTGCGAGTATGAGTCAGATTATGTCAGCAATGCAAGTTGATAGTTTAGCATCGGCTAGCTTTATCAGTGGCGCAGTAACCTTAGCTAAAATAGTAGGTACATTTATTGCTGCTGGATTAGCATTAAAGCTTGGTATAAAGAATGCCTTTTTAGTGTCTGGGTTATTGATCTCTATTGGCGTACTCACGCCATTATCTCCTAATTATGAGTTGTTATTATTAAGCCGGTTTTTAATGGGCTTAGGTGGCGCTTTCATGATTGTTTACTTTAATCCCATTGTTATGGCTTGGTTCGAGCCTGATGAACGGCCAACAATTAATGGCATTAATGCTGTTGCTTTTAATGTGGGTACGGGCATTATTTTATGGCAAATGAATAATTTTAATGACATTACAGGCGGTTGGAAGAACACATTAATTCTTTTTTCTTTAATGAGTTTGGCACTCAGCTTAGCTTGGTTATTGGTGAAAGATAAAACAAACGATAGTGCACGCGCTAACAGTCAAACAGAGCCACTGCAGGTTCATTACTCTTATAAAGACGGATTAAAAGATAAATTTAATTGGATTTATGCACTAACTTATTCTGGCATTTTAGCATTCTATATTTGTTTATTTACCTTTTATCCTAAAGCAGGTATTAGCCAAAGTGCATTAGTGATAGGTTCTGGTATTGTTGGTACATTAGCGGGCGTATTTTATAGTAAAAAAATTATCACTCGTGTGCCCGTTATTCGCTGGTCTGGTTTAATTATTACCCTTACTGTGATGGGGTTGTCTTTTGGGCAATCTGATGTGTTGCAAACAAGTTGTGCGATGGTATTAGGATTTTTTATTTTCTTCCCTGTTACCGCTCTTGTCACTATTCCTCATGAATTACCGAAGATGACAGGGCAAAAAGTCACAGTGGTATTTAGCTTGTTTTATTCAATCAGTTATTTAATTGCTACTGCTGTACTGTGGAGTTTCGGCAAATTAGTTGATATGAACCAAGGCGATTTTACTTGGGCTTTTATATTAATTACAGCAGTAAGTAGCACCTTCTATATTGGTAGTTTCTTTTTACCGGAAACTGCGTCTAAGGCAACAATCTTAAATAATAAAAAGGACTCATCATGCGAGGCATAATTTCCCCAAAACTCAGTGACTTTATTACTCAGGTAAACATTGCGGCAGAAGAAGCAAAAAAAAGTGGCGTGCTATTTAGCCCAAGTTTGGTCAGAGGAAACTTAGATAAACTCTCGGTGTTTATCGGTGAAGGTCCAACGTTAGCCTATGTAAAAGAAGATAATTTTGATACAGGCACACATACAATTCCTGTTAGAATTTATAGTCCAGCACCCAATGAAAGTTTACCTGTGGTTATGCATTATCATGGCGGTGGACATATGTGTGGCAGTGTTGAATTATATGATGCTATTAGTCGAAAAATAGCTAAAGTAGGCCATTGTATTGTTATTGCTGTGGAATACCGATTAGCTCCTGAACATCCATACCCTGCGGGTATTAATGATTGTCAGTACGCGCTAGAGTATTATCAAACACTACTAACCGATATTAAATTTAATAAAGAACTTATTATTGCGGGCGACAGTGCCGGTGGCGCTATTTGTACAACATTAGCTAGCCATAACTTACACAGCAGTAATATAAAAATAGATAAGCAGATTTTAATATACCCGAGTGTTGATTACTCTATGAGTTTCCCCTCAGTTGAAGAGAATGGGGTCGGTTTTCTGTTAGAAACAAGCAAAGTGAAATGGTACTTTGAACATTATTTTCAACAGAATGAACCTATAAAAAGTGTTTCGCCTTTATTTATGACCATGGATTCAAATATGCCAGAAACACTTATTTTTGCAGCAGGGTGCGATCCTTTAAGGGATGAAGCCCTTGCCTACGGAAATGCCTTAAAGCAACTGGGCGTAAAAGTAGAGCAGCATATATTTGACGGAATGATACACGCCTATATGTTACTTGATAGCTTAGTAAAAGAAGAATGTGAGCAGACGTATAAATTAATCGGTGAGTTTATTCGGAAGTAGCTGACAGAGAAAGAGACTTAATTCTTATCAGGGTTATCAAAGTCCAAATGATTTTGAATTAGTTACTCGTAAATTAGAAGTGGTTGCTTAACTGACAATTTCTAATTTTGGTTCAGACCTAATCGTACAGTTGGTTAGGTCGGCAGTGAACCTAGAGCAGACTTTAAGCTTTGTCAATCCTTGATCATATTGAGAGCAAAGTTAACAATAACCTTTTCTGACGTAACAAACTGATATTGCAATGGTCTTTAAAGAGTGGTCAGCATAAAAGTTTTTCAAACATTAAGCCCTTCATTGAAATCACAAAAAAATTATAATTTAGCAAGAATCGGGTTGAGTAATAAGTTACTTTAATCAAGAATTAAACACCTCCTTTTTTTGGATTATATTATGTCAACTGCAAGCTTATTTAGATTACTGATCTTAGCAGCCTTATGGGGTGGATCTTTTCTATTTATGAGGGTAGCAGCAAATCCACTTGGCCCTGTTGCCCTTATTGAAGCAAGAATTAGCTTTGCCGCTATAACTTTACTTATTATTTCATTCTACCTAAGAACAAAATTAAAGCTTAGCAATAACATCAAGCACTTTTTTATTTTAGGGCTATTTAATTCAGCCTTGCCTTTTTTACTTTTTGCTTACTCCGCTCAATTTTTAAATGTATCAACGCTGGCTATCCTTAATTCTACGTCACCAATATGGGGGGCAATTATAGGAGCCTTCATTACAAAGAAAATGCTAACACAAAGTGTTTCTGTTGGACTTTTGTTAGGCATTTTTGGTGTCAGTATATTGGTTGGTTGGGAAGGTGTAAGAGGAAGCGCAATAATTCCAATTATAGCTGCTTTAATGGCTGCCTTTAGTTATGGTATCGCTAGCAATTATGCTAAAAATGCACCACAAGTGAGTTCATATGACAATGCACATGGCAGCATGTGGGCTTCGGCTATTCTTCTTCTTCCGCTACTTCCCTTTTTTCCATTCAGAGAAAGCCTAACGTTTGATATATTCACAGCTGTTGCTTTACTTGGTGTATTTTGTACAGGGTTAGCCTATTTACTTTATTTTCGCTTAATTGCTGATTTAGGAGCATCATCAGCACTAACAGTCACATTTTTAATTCCTGTATTTGGTATTCTTTGGGGATATTTATTTTTAGATGAAATTATAGGTGTAAATACGTTATTTGGTTCACTACTGGTCATTATAGGAACTATGTTTGTCACAGGGTTTTCTCCAACCAAAATATTTAATAAAAAGGAATTACGTAATGTGTAACTTGGAGTCGCAACGTCACTACCAGATTGTTGAAAAAGCAATAAAATTTATCTATAGAAATTTTGATAAACAGCCAACACTGGTCGATATTGCTAATTCAGTACATATTAGTGAACACCATTTACAAAGGGTATTTTCTCAATGGGCAGGTGTTTCACCTAAACGTTTTTTACAGTTTATTACTAAGCAAGCAGCAATAGAGGCTTTACAAAACACAAGTAATTTACTAGAAGCAAGCCAAAGTGTTGGATTGTCAGGTACAGGGCGATTACATGATTTGTTAGTAACATGTGAAGGCATGACACCAGGCGAATTAAAAAATGGAGGTGAAGCAGTAGTCATTCAATATGGTACCTGCCCAACACCTTTTGGAGAGGCGGTTTTAGGTTGGACATTGAGAGGGGTTTGCTACTTCCAATTTGTCACTGATAAACAGCAAACACTTATTGATGACCTTTATCAGCAATGGCCTAATGCAAATATCACATTGAACAATGAAAAAGCAATTAGGATGAGCGAAGACATTTTTTCGGCAAGCCTTGAGCGTGGGAAAGTTCATCTTGTACTTAAAGGTACAAATTTTCAAATTAAAGTATGGGAAGCATTAATAAACACCCAACCTTCCCAACAACTTTCATATTCACAAGTTTCTCAATTAATTAACTCTCCCAAAGCATCAAGAGCCGTGGGTACTGCTCTAGCTAATAATACCATTGGTTACTTGATACCTTGTCATCGCGTGATAAAAAATAACGGAGAAGTTGGTAATTATCGTTGGGGGGTTGAACGTAAAACGGCAATACTTGCATGGGAGCGAGCATTAGTAGAAGAGAAGTGTACATTTTAAGCTCTTATGTCTAAAAACCTCAACATAGCGGTCATAGAATCAATACACTAACGTGCTGATTTATAGTATTTAGTAACCGCCGAACATGACTCAACTTTGTTCAGAAATAAGTTAGTCTGATTAGTAAAAAAGCGATGTCAATACATCGCTTTTTGGTTTTTATTTCAGTAACTTCTTTTAGTATTGATTGACTCGGTAAGTACTCGTTTATACATTTTACTTAGTTGCTTACCTTTATCTTTTTGCTGTTTCAAACTCGCATTGTTATGAGCCTGTTCACGCAATAGTTTTTGATAATTATTAAGTCTTCGGCTGTCTAACTCTTCTTTTATTATCGCCTGCAAAACAGCACAGTCTGGCTCATTAACATGATGACAATCGTTAAACCGACACTGCTTGGCTAAAGACTCAATATCATTAAAGGTGTTTTTTATACCATCCTCACAGCCAATAAGTTGTAATTCACGCATGCCCGGAGTGTCGATAATTACGCCTTTAGTTTCACTAATGTATAAAGAGCGAGAAGTTGTTGTATGTTTTCCTTTGTCATCGTCCTCACGAATACCATTGGTTAAGATGACCTCTTCACCTAACAGTCTATTTATTAGAGTTGACTTCCCCACCCCTGAAGAACCGATAAAGGATACTGTTTTGCCCGTTTTACACCATGGGGATAATAATTCGGCGGCTTGCTTCAGTAGACCATTCACAGGTAATACCATAAGTAAGGGGTCAAGTGCTTGCACTTGTACTGTTTTACCTACGAAATCTTGACAAAGATCTGCTTTTGTTAAAACTATAACAGGTTCAACACCAGCATCATGTGCCAATGCTAAATATCGTTCTAACCTGCTAAGTTTAAAGTCTTGGTTTAACGATGAAACAATAAACAATGTGTCAATATTGGCTGATATATATTGTTGTTTGATTTGACTGCCTGCGCCTTTTCTAGAAAATAGCGACTGTCTCTCTAATTGCCTAATAAAGCGATTATCTGAGTCCAATAGAATCCAATCACCAACTGTCATTACTGGTAGGTTATTGGTTATTGGTAAAGCAATACGTTGTGATTCTAATTGTACAATATATTCACTGCGATGATGTGCCACTATGCGGGCACAATTTGTTTGTTCATATTCTTCGAGTGAAAGTTGTTGTTGATAATATGGTTGCCAACCTAGTTGGCGTAATGAATAATTTTTATTCATTATAATATCCCTTCATATATGCGATAGCTCGCATGATAAAAAGTAATTGGGATAATGGTGTACATTAACCCCGTGTTTGAGTAACACTGGGCAGAATTGAGAAAATGAAAATCTAGTGACGCTTGTGTACTAGTTAGAACTCTCTGCCGAGTGGGTTGAAGTTACAATCATTATTTTCTCCTTAAGTTTTAGTGACCAATAAATTATACATGGCAATCTAACTCAAGACAAATCTCAATGGAATTTGAACGGCAGCAATTAGCCCCAGCTGTGTAAAAACTAATAAAACTGTGTGTTCGTCGCACTAATCTTATTCTGTTGTAAATGATAGCTGCTTTTGCAAGCTATTCAGATTCTTTAATATTGTTAACGTGATGGGGAATACTGCAAAGTGGTTACGTTTATGTTTGGGTTTTTATCACTATTAACGAGGCTCTTAGACCAAATAAAAGCGTTTACCGTCTAATTGCTTTCATCGAACCAATAGCGCTTTTAATCGATATCATTCGTTTAAGATTATAAGCAAGAACATGTAGGCTAGTCTCTGTACTGACGCTTTTTTAAACGCTTAGTAAGGTAATGAGTAGCGCCCATCTACATTTTCATGTTCCCAACGTCGCCTGTATCGAGCACGTTTTTAATATCAGCTCTGCCGTAATAACAAAGGTTATAGATTGAATAGACAATGAATTTACATTGGTTTTATACCACATTAAAGCTTATCCAGCCCTGACAACATTATTTATCAAAGTTTATGATAGCTTGGTCTCTAAAGAAAAGTACTCCTTCAACGCTCTAATGAATTCTGTAGTTCGTTGTGGTATAAATTTTCGATTGGGGTATATAGCATGTAAATCTGAGCCAAGAGACGTACCTAAGCGACTGAAGTCATGTTGATAATTGTCCATAATTGTCACTAAACGTTTAGCTTTTAAATCTGCGGTGATATCCAAGTATGACTTTAATGCAATACCAGCTCCTTCAACAGCCCAGCGCCTGATCACTGCGCCATCATTTGAAGATCTAGTGCCTTGAATTGAAATGGAACTTTTCCCATCAGTATTTTGAAAGTACCAAGTTGTTAATGGCTCTGTCATACGCACCATGGTTAAACAATCATGTAGAACTAAATCTTCGGGGGTTGTAGGTATGCCTTTACGTTTAAGATATGTTGGTGATGCACACAATACTCGGCGATTACTGGTCAATTTACGTGCTACCAATGTACTGTCTTCTAGGCTACCAAAACGGATGCCTAAATCAAAGCCATCACCTACTAAATCAGTAACACTGTCAGAAAGAAAAAGGTAAGGTTTAATGTTTGGGTTTTTGTCTACAAATGCTGATAATACAGGTGCTATGTGCTGTTGACCTAAATCCGATGGCGCCGTTATACGCAACGAACCAGAAAAACTTGATTGTCCTGTTTGTAACGCCGTTTCGGCCTGCTCAACTTCCGCTAGAATACGTTCACAAGCAACATAAAACTTACGACCTTCATCGGTAAGAGAAACTTGACGGGTTGTCCTATTTAGCAACCGAACACCATATCTTTCTTCTAATCCGTTGATTCGTGCTGTCATCCGTGCGGGCGAGAGTCCAACTTCTCTACCTGCTGCGGCCAAACCTTGGCTTTTGATAACCCTAACAAAAAGATTGATATCGCCAAGCTTGTCCATATTATTTTGTTTTTCAGAAGAGTGTTTTTTTAATTATGACAATTGTTTTGTTTATGGGCAATAACTATTATTTCACTTACAAAATATATGTAGAATAGTGAAGAGAGCATAGATGAATATTAATCATGTTTTGGTACTGACGACTGACCTTAAAGTAATGAAATTTTTCTGGATAAAAGTCATAGGGTTACAGGCTGGTGACCGTCCTCCTTTTCCATTTAAAGGTGTATGGGTTTATAGCGACGACAGACCGTTGATACATATTGCTGAACAAGCTGTTTTGGCGTTTGGTAATGGTGCTATTGCCCACGTTGCACTTGAAGGTGCAGATCACAAATCGCTTCTTGAGCGACTGAATACTAGTACTTACCTCTATACCGAAAAAGTAGTTCCACTATCAGGTGAACGACAAGTATTTATTATTGGCCCTGATGGTTTGATTGTGGAAATGCTTTTTCCAATCAGTGGACAGCAAGAGACAACAGTAAACAAGCAGCGACTTGAATACAAAGCTAACGAACACTTTGAGTTTTTAGGAGGAAAAATATTATGAAAAATTCGATTTTATTTAACAAGAAGAAGCTAGGAATATTTGAAGCTGATAATCGTATTGTATTGGCGCCAATGACACGTTCTCGTACGGCTCAGCCTGATGATATACCAACAGATTTAATGGCTGAATACTACGCTCAGCGTGCCAGTGCAGGCTTTATTATTACTGAAGCAACGCAAATATCCCCTCAAGGAAAAGGCTATTCATTTACGCCCGGTATGTTTACTACTGAGCAAGTGGCTGGTTGGAAAAAAATCACCCAAGCAGTTCATAAAGAGGGAGGGAATATTGTTTCGCAATTATGGCATGTTGGAAGAATGTCGCATGCATCATTTCATGAAGATGGACTCCCTGTCGCACCATCGGCAATTGCACCTGATGCCCAAGTATGGGTTGTGGGTGAAGATGGTGTTGGACGCATGGTGGATTGCCCAGTTCCGCGTGAGTTATCAAAACAAGATATTAAAGACATAATTCAAGACTATCGCCATGCCGCTAAAAATGCTATGGAAGCGGGGTTTGATGGCATAGAAATTCATGGTGGGAATGGCTATTTGATTGATCAGTTTATGCGTCGTAGCTCGAACAAACGTGATGATGAATACGGTGGTTCTATCATTAACCGATTACGGTTTGTGCTAGAGGTCATTGAAGCGGTGAGTGACGAAATTGGCGCAAATAGAGTTGGTATTCGCCTAGCTCCATTCATTACACAACGGGGGATGGACGATGTAGAAGCAATTGATACAATTTTGCTCGCCAGTAAGAAATTTAATGAGATGGGCTTAGCTTATATTCATCTTTCCGAAGCTGATTGGGATGATGCTCCCGTAGTAAGTGATGATTTTAGACATGCCTTGCGTGAAAATTTTGATGGCAACATTATTGTTGCCGGTAATTACACGGCAAAAACAGGTGAGAAATTAATTGATTCTGGTTTAGTAGATTTCATAGCTTATGGACGAAAGTTCTTAGCAAATCCTGATTTACCCTACCGTTTCAAACATAAACTTCCTTTAAATGAAATTACTGATCCATCAACACTGTTTGGTGGTGATGCACGAGGTTATACCGACTATCCAAGTTACTCAAAACTAAATTCATCTGGAGAGTGATTATGATTACATAAAAAGAAATACGGTGCTTTATCGCAACCATTTCAGTAAGTGCTTTATGCATTTCCAGCAATATTTAGGTAAACGAAAAGTTACCTGAACCTGAGGCGTTGCAGGTAGCGATTGGTTTATCAGAAAAAGAAGCGTTGAGCTTATTACACACCGCTCAGCAATATTCTGTCTTTTAGGATTCATGTGTTGAAGGTTACGCTAAGCAAGCATTAGCTGATAACTTTGTTGACTTTAATTTACTCGAAGGAAGGCATCAAGGGCCGCTAATTGTGTTGTCGTTGTGTTTGTTGACAATTTAACTGCTCAAAATTCAATAACCACTCTTTTCTATGTAAGCCACCAGCGTAACCAGTTAAGCTACCATTTTTACCAATTACACGATGGCAAGGGATAATAATAGCAATAGGGTTTGCGCCATTGGCTGCACCAACAGCGCGCACTGCCTTTTTATTATTCATTAGTTCGGCCTGTTCGCTATAACAGCGGGTTTCACCGTAAGGAATTTGTTGTAAAGCTTGCCATGTTTGTTGTCTAAAAGGCGTACCTTGTGGCGCTAGAGGTAAGTGAAACGTGGTGATTTTACCAGCAAAGTATTGCATAAGTTGAGTTTTAGCCTGTAAAGTCAGTTTGTTTTCTGTACATGAATTTGCCATATATAAATCTTGCTTACTGATACTATCAATAAATTCAACCCGATAAATAGCGTTTTTATTTGCAAAAATGGCAAGTTCACCTAGTGGTGTGGCTAATGTGCTGCGGTACAATTTATTCATAATAAATTCCATACTTGAAACGTTAAATAGGATTGCCATGGCACGGCGTTTTCGGGGGTTAATTTGATGTCGTGCTGTGTTAACGCATTTTTGATTCCTAAATCGCCCCCCAACCAAATATTAGGATCACTTAAACCACGCATTTTGGCATAATCGATAGTCCACGGGCCAATACCTTTTAACGATAACCACTCGCTTGGTGAAGCTTGTGGTTTTTTTGCCATGAACTTAGCTAAATTCATTAAGGTTTCTCGTCGAGATACAGGCATTTTTAATACACTTAAATTGCTATTAATTATATTTTGTGGCGTAGGAAATAAAGCTAAGTCACCTTGTTTTGAGCCATAATGCTCAACTAATGTGACTACGAGTTTAAGTGCGCCAGCGACGGAAATTTGTTGACCTAAAATGGCTCTTACACCAGCTTCGAATAAATCCCATGTACCAGGTAAGCGTAACCCCACACAAGCTTTGTTGTTAAATCCATTTAATGTAGAAAGATGTTGTTCAATACTTGCTATGTCAGCGTCTAAATCTAAAATACGGCGAATATTTCTTACTACAGGCATTAAGTAATTTATATCACTTAGGTTGATATTTACGTTAAAGCCATTTTGGGTTTCATTATGGGTAGCGGTAAATTGCCCATAAATATTTTGTCCATTACATTTGTTTTCTTGTAAACGACAAGGCCAGCTGAAGCTTCTGCCATAGCTGTGGTCAGTTACCCATTCTATTGGTGTAATAGCTCGGCGTTTTAAAAAATCGCGTAATTGTGGCCAAGCGTAAGGAGGGCGGTAACTTAAAAATAAGGTGATATCATTGTTTGAGACGGTTTTGTTTTTTCGTAAACTAGACGGTGTTAGTTTTAGTTTCGTTTGAAAGCAATCATTAAATCGGCGTAAGCTATTAAATCCTGATGCAAAAGCAATTTCGGTAACACTCATTGATGTTTGCTGCAGTAAGGATTTAGCAAACATAAGTTGTTGATGTTGTGTGAAATTTTTGGCGCTGGTGCCTAAGCTTTCTTGAAATAATCTGTTTAGGTATCGAGTAGAAATACCTAGGCGTTCAGCAAGTTGGCTAATGGTTTGAGAGGAAGGTAACTCTGTGTTAATTAGTGTTAAGGCACGTTCAAAGGTGGTGTTTTTCCCTTTCCATGCAAAAGAGTCTGGCGCGGAATCGGGTCGACAACGTAGGCAGGGGCGATAACCGTGATTTACGGCGGCAATAGACGTTGTAAAATATTCAACATTGCACTCTTTGGGAGTAGGCGCAGGACAAATTGATCGACAAAATATTCCTGTCGTTTTAACCGCAATAAAGAACTTGCCGTCAAAGCGAGCATCACGAGATAGTCGTGCCTGCTGGTATAAGGTATTATCCATGTTGTTAGTCATCACCCTGTGATTGTTTTGCACAGTGTAATAGCTAACAAGTGTTAACACTAGCCAGATTCGGAACTGATAGTTATCTTATAGAAACTATTATTTTACTTTAACATGGCTATGAATATAGCTCTGGGGCCAGAGTGAAATTTAAATACCCCGTGTAGGTTGGACTTCAGTCCGACAACGGGGCAATAAATTACCCCCTACAATGGCTATAGCACTTTTATCACATAAAACGCTTACTGCGCCGTCCAAGCGCCGTCCATAGGTAATGATGCTCCAGTAATACTACGCGCACTATCACTGCATAAAAATAAAATAAATTCACCAATTTGACGAGGGTTCATCATTTCGGGTAAAGGTTGTTTGGCAGTAACTAAGTTATATTTCGCTTGCTCAAAATCAACTTGTTCCTTTTCAGCAATATCTTTAATTTGATTATTAATTAATGGTGTATCTACCCAACCAGGACAAATGGCGTTGGCGGTAATACCTGATTCTGCACACTCTAAAGCCACCACTTTTGTTAAGCCAATAATGCCATGCTTGGCAGCCACATAGGCAGATTTGTTTAATGAGCCAACTAAACCATGTACGGAAGCTATATTGATAATACGACCCCAGCCTTCGGCTTTCATCTCGGGTAATGATTGTTGAATTGTGTGAAAAGCAGCGGTTAAGTTAATTGCTATAATTGCATTCCACTTGCTCACAGGAAAATTTTCAACACTTTCAGTATGCTGAATGCCAGCATTATTAATTAAAATATGAATAGAACCCATGATGCTCTTAGCGTGCGTCATAAAGGCCGCAATAGCCTCTGAATCCGTTAAATCTGCATTATCAAAGTAGGTTTTAATATTATATTTTGTTGCAAATTCTTGTGCTAATGCTTCACCTTCTGTTTGGCTCATTAAACCGTGTAAAACTAAATTAATACCTTGTTCTGCAAGCGTATGTGCCGTGGCTAAACCAATACCACTCGTTGAACCTGTGATGAGCGCTGTTTTGCCTTTAAGCATAATAATATTCCTATTTTTCATTCAATAATTGATAAAGCGTTAAGCTATTTTCGATTATATTAGCGCAATTGATTTACTTTATATTTAGCACCATAGTGCTATACAGGCTTTTAGTGTTATGGATACTTCATTACAACAAGGTAAATTTACGATTAGTAGTTATTCGATAAAGCGAGTTTCTGTTATGATCGGCCATCTTAGAAATTATTATTTAATTATTACTCAATTATTGTTGGAACGGTAAATTAATGTCAGCTATTGAAGAGCAAATCAGCGAGCAAATCGCTCAAGAACTTAATGTTAAAACCTCACAAGTGAATGCGGCGATTAACTTGTTAAATGATGGTGCAACAGTACCTTTTATTGCTCGTTACAGAAAAGAGGTAACGCAAGGCTTAACAGATACCCATTTACGTGAATTAGCGTCACGACTCAGCTATTTGCGTGATTTAGAAGCGCGGCGTCAAGTTATCTTAACCAGCATTAAGCAGCAAGACAAACTCACAAATGAGCTTGCTAAGCAAATAACCGATGCCGATAATAAAACCCGTTTAGAAGATTTATATTTACCGTATAAACCTAAACGTCGCACTAAAGGGCAAATTGCTATAGAAGCAGGTATTGAGCCGTTAGCCAATGGTTTATTCAATAATTGGCAGCTTGATCCTGAACAAGAAGCGCAAGCCTATCTGAATAAAACGGCAAACAATGATACAGGTTTTATTGATGTAAAAAGTGTATTGGAGGGTGCTAGTGCCATATTAGCTGAACGTTTTAGTGAAGATGCTAATTTATTACAAAAGCTACGAACTCATATGCTAAAACAGGCTCATTTAACAAGTAAAGTTGTTAAGGGTAAAGAAGGTGAAGCGGTTAAGTTTCGCGACTATTTTGAACACAGTGAAAAATTAAAATTGGTTCCTTCACATCGTATGCTTGCCATGTTACGTGGTCGTAATGAAGGCTTTTTGCAATTGAAAATTGATGTTGATCCTAACCAAGACAAAATGGCGGTTTCTAGTGCAGAGCAAATAATTAGTGATCACCTAACATTAAGGTGCTTCTCTGCTAGTAATGATCAAAAAGCAGCTAATTTTTTAGCTAGTACAGTACGATTAGCATGGAAAAGTAAATTGAGTGTTAGTTTAACAAATGAGCTATTAACTCAGCTACGTGAGCAAGCAGAATCACAGGCGATTAAAGTTTTTGCTGAGAACTTGGCTGATTTATTAATGGCAGCACCAGCTGGTGCAAAAGTAACCCTAGGTTTAGATCCTGGTTTACGCACAGGTTGTAAAGTAGCGGTTGTTGATGCTACAGGTAAATTGTTACATACCACTACTATATTTCCTCATGCACCACAAAATCATTGGGAAAAGTCAGTACGTACTTTAGTTAATCTTTGTCGTCAATATAAGATTGAATTAATTGCTATTGGTAATGGTACTGGTTCGCGTGAAAGCGACAAATTAGTGAGTGAAGTTATTGCTCAATTTGACTCTGCAACAGGGCAAGCAAAACCTAAAAAAATGATGGTAAGTGAAGCAGGCGCATCGGTGTATTCAGCCTCAGAATTTGCCGCAAATGAATTTCCAGAACTTGATGTTTCAATACGTGGTGCAGTCTCAATTGCACGTCGTTTGCAAGACCCGCTAGCTGAACTCGTAAAAATAGATCCGAAAGCAATTGGCGTTGGTCAATATCAGCATGACGTTAGTCAGAGCCAGCTCAGTAAAAGCCTAGATGATGTAGTGGAAGATTGTGTAAATTCTGTTGGTGTAGATCTTAACTCAGCTTCAGCTGCATTATTAACACGGGTTGCTGGTTTAAATAAAACTATGGCGAATAATATTGTGAACTATCGCGATGAACAAGGTGCTTTTGTTAATAGAAATCAACTGAAAAATGTTGCCCGTTTAGGCCCAAAAGCATTTGAACAAGCCGCTGGCTTTTTACGTATAACGGGTGGTGATAACCCGCTGGATCAGTGTGCTGTTCATCCCGAAACTTACCCCATTGTTGAAAATATTATTAAAAAACTCAATATTGCTAGTGCAGAACTGCTAAATAATGCTGAGCAATTACAGCAAGTTAATGTTAGCGAATTAGCGACAGAACAGTTTGGTGAAGTGACTATCAACGATATTATTCAAGAACTTATCAAGCCAAATCGTGATCCTAGGCCTGAATTTAAAACTGCTACGTTTGCTGAAGGTGTTAATACAATAGCTGATTTAGAGGTTGGTATGGTGCTTGAGGGGGTTGTGTCGAATGTTGCTAATTTTGGTGCTTTTGTTGACGTAGGTGTTCATCAAGACGGCCTTGTACATATTTCAGCCATTACAGATAAATTTATCAGTGATCCGCGAGAGATAATCAAGGCAGGAGATATTGTGAAAGTTAAAGTGGTGGAAGTTGATGCTGCTCGAAAACGTATTAGTTTAACCATGCGTTTACATGACAGTGTAGCTAAAAATTCACAGGCTATGCCACATAGTAAAAAAGCTAAAAAAGAGGTTCATAATAATTCGCATGTTTCTGCACATGCCAAGACAAATAAACCTGTTAAAGCTAAAGTTAAGAAAGTAGAGAATGCCGCTATGGGTAATGCTTTTGCTGATGCTTTTGCTAAGTTAAAAAAATAAATGCTATTCATTAAAAAATATTAATAAAAAGTGTTGACAGTACAAATGATAATGATTATCATTTGTTTATTGGTTAAGGCAAGTGAACGCTCTCTCAGGTGTTTTAACTAATAGCAAGGCGGTAACTTGGTGGTTATGCTCCAGGACACATAGTCACCAAGTCCTTCTTTGCGAATTGATTCAACTTATTCCTTTGGGTCAAGTCGATTAAAAATTTTTGATGGTTTAGCCAGTATTCATTTTAATGAGTACTGGCTTTTTTTATGAAGTTTTAATCGAATTGCTATTAAAAAAGGGGAAGCAAAAGCTTCCCCATAAAATAACCTCGTTGAGAGGTTAACTAACGCAAGATCATTAGTGTTTTATCATTTAAGTTTTGATGTTAAACACTATAAAACGTATTTAGCTGATACTTGAAAGTAGTTTGAATCAGCGTCAACTTCGTCCATTTCAAAATTACCAAATTCAACGCCGAAAGAAAGTTGTTTAGTGATGTCTTTGAATAAATTCACACCCCAATGAGTACGGTCACGATCGGTAAGGTCAGTCGTAGTATTGCCATAAAATACTGAACTACGAGTGTCTTCGCTCCAGAAGTGTCGATAAGCAACTAAAAAAGATGTTGTTTCTTCTACTTCTATTTTTCCTTGTGAGTTTGTAGCAATATCAGTTGCTGCTGCTACACCCACATAACGCCCCACATTGCCACCATGTACTTGGAAGCGGAAATCATCTTTGCCAACAGTTTTAATACGGCCTGAAACACCATAACCAAAAGCCGACTCACTACCATCAACTGTTTGTAATTGACGTGCTACACCTGCAACAGCAACATTACCCCAGTCACCTTTAAAAGAATATTTAGCAATAAAATCAGGTACCGAATCATCCCCACTTTTGATGGTGCTTACGTTACCTGTATCTGGATTATTGTCATGATCATATGTTGTACCGTAAGATTCAGGGTTCTCAATGGCTAACTCTAAACCTCCATTGGTATAACGAATTTGACCTTGACGAATAAATGCTGATGCAACTAACGGCCCACCGAAATCAGCTGCTTCTGCTAAAGCGCTGGTGTTCATGAACGTAGTCCAAGTTTGACCAACGGTAATGTTCTTATATTTAATAAAAGCATGACGTAAACGTGGGTTAGATGAATTAGATATAATTTCATTACCACCGCCAGAAGTACCAGAGCCATAAAAGTCCATTTCAATGAAGCCGGTAACATTACCATGAACGTATTTAGTATTAAAACGTGTTTCATTAACTGCAATGCCAAAGTTTGATTTGTTTTCACCAATTTTACTTGCACTACCAATCCAGTAATTACTGGCTGCGATGTTACCGTCAACATATCGTGCGTCCGCTTTGATATAACCACCAAAAGTGATTTTATCATTGTCTGTTAAATCAAACGTATAACCAGCATTAGCAGCGCCAGCTACAGTTAAAAGACCAGCAGCCAAGAGTAATTTACTTTTATTAAGTTTAAACATGTGTATCCCCATTTTGTTTGCTTTACAGCAATTGTTTTATATTATGTTTTTGTTGTGATATTTATTTTTTATTATAAAAGCTGGAGATCTACGCCTCTTCTTTTTGCTTTTATGCAACAGCGTTAGTGTTGTTTTGAGAATCAAATCAAAACGATGTTGAATTTTTGTTCAGGTATTAAGGTAAGATTAAAGCGAAGTTAAAGGAATTAGACCTAAGTCTAAAATAGCAATATTTAGCCTTAGACTTTAGTCGAGCGAATTAATTTTAAGGGGATTATTGTGTAAATAACCTGAGTTCAGGTGGGGTAGGAATTTGTTTACGCACTCAATGTAAGCTGACAATTTCAACCTATTCAATTAAAAAGTCAGCCCACGATTCATGATGTTATTTTGCTTTGAATCCTATTCTAAATCCACCCCAATGTTTACCTTTAACATAGATAGGCGCAGATATATCATGCATTATCTCACCCGTATCACGTTTATAGGTCTGTAATAAAAATTTATCAGTATGTTGAGCACATCGAATGCCTGTAGGGTCATTAAACATGCGCTTGGTACGATTGTTAACTATGTCAACTTCAGGGTTGCCTGTTAAGGGTTTAGAAAAGCGTTTATTATGGGTAGGAAAATAACCATTAATATCAACTGCACCAGCATAAATCATTTCGCTAAATTCATCTAATAGCGGTTCCTGAATTTGAGGTAAGTTTCTATCCGTAAATTCATCAAAACCTGAAGAGAATTTTGGAGGTTCGCTATTTCCTAGAGGTTTATATTTAAAGTCAAATAGTTGTTGTTGTGATATTTTGTTAGTGGCGATGCTCTCTTCAAAAAGATCACTCACTTTTTGCGCGGCTAATTGTGCTTGTTTGCACATGGTATTTATGAATGTATCATTGTCAAATTCTGATAAATGAACAAAAATAGATTCACTATTATTTGATAATGTTTGTGCTTGTGCTGATATACGTTGAGTTTCGTTGCTCTTATCAACCAGAAAATCATGCAAATTAACCACTGAGTTTGATATTTCGCCAGCTGCGATATCCTGCTCCTGTAGGGCGTGGCTAATTTGATTGCTAGCTGCGGATGAGTCAGACATTAAGTGGTCAATTTCGGTAAAAGATTGCGACAAGTCAGTTAGCGTACTTACCACACTGTCAGTTTGCTGCACTATCGTGTTCATCACAGTCGTTGTTTTGTTTGTTTCTTTACTTATTTGATTTAGCATCTCTCCAATTTGATGAGTTGCGTCGGCAGTTTTTGCAGCTAAAGCTCTCACTTCGTCAGCCACAACAGCAAATCCACGGCCTTGCTCTCCTGCCCTAGCTGCTTCAATAGCCGCATTTAATGCTAATAAGTTTGTTTGCGAGGAAATACCATCAATAACATCGGTAATACTCTGTATTTCTAAGGCTTTTTTCTCAAGCGACTGAATCATGTCTGAAGCATTGGTTACCGATTCATTCAATAAATTTACCACGGTAATATTATCATGCAATTGCTTTGAGCTAGAAGCGCTTGCGCTCATTGCTTGGTTTGCTTGGGCTGATGCATGCTCGGCATTGTCATTTATTTGCTTGCTGTTCATTGACATTTGCTCAGCAGCTGTTGCCAACCTATCTACATCATCACTGGATTTTTCTATGGCTTGGCTCAATTGTGTTAGAAAAAAGCTAATTTCCGCTGAGTTGATTGCTAATTCACTGGCTTTTACACCAATTTTTTCACCAATATCAGCAAAGTTGGTTGATAACTGTTGAGATGTTTCTTTATTATTATTTTTGTTATTAGACTGACCTTGATTGATGATAAAAAAAGTAGCTAGAAAGCAGATAATGGCTAAGACAACTGTAGATAAAGTAGCTGAAGAGAACAAGTTGGCACTAAAGTAGTGAAAAATAGTAATTAGTAACGTGACGAACAGCGCTAATAATATATTAGGTATTAATTTATTAGTCATTATAGTTACCTTTATTTAGCTTATTTAGTAAGAAACTCATTCTATTAGTATAGCAGAATATAATAATATGATTGTGTTATACAATTATACTTTAGTTGATGTTTTTGGCGCTAAAGTATTATTTTAAAAGAGTAACTAGGTATATTTGGCCTGCAAATAATTAAATACTGCTCGCATACCGAAAGCTTCACCACCTAAAGGACGACCTGATAGAGATCGAACGTTAAAAGCCATGACATCAAAGTGCACCCAGTTGGTATTTTTACTGACAAATTTCTCTAAATATAAGGCGGCGGTAATTGCACCGCCAAAAGGACCTGCTGAGCAGTTGCTCATATCAGCAATTGTACTTGAAAATAAGTCAGTGTACGGTTGATATAGTGGCATGCGCCAAGCGGGATCATTAATTTTATTACCTGCGTTAGTAATACCTTCTGCAATCTTGTCGTTTGTAGTAAAAAAGCCTGCTATTTCTGTACCTAAAGCAACACGCATTGCGCCTGTTAATGTGGCAAAATCAATGATTAATTCGGTTTTATCATTATCTGCTTCTGCTAATGCATCACATAATACTAGGCGACCTTCTGCATCGGTATTGTCAATTTCAACTGTGATGCCCTTACGTGTGGTAATTACATCGCCAGGACGCATTGCGTTGCTTGAAACAGCATTTTCAACGGCAGGAATCAAAACCCGTAAGTAAATTGGTAACTTATGAGACATAATTAAACGCGCTAAACCTAACACATGTGCTGCGCCACCCATGTCTTTTTTCATGTTACGCATACCCGCAGCTGGTTTTAAATCTAACCCACCGCTATCAAAGCAGACACCTTTGCCAACCAATGTAATATGGGGATTTTTCTTGTTTCCCCAAGTAAGATCGATTAGCCGTGGTTGGTGCACGCTGGCACGGCCAACAGCATGAATAGTTGGATAATTATGAACAAGCAAATCCTCACCGATAATTTGAGATACTTGACCATCAAAAAGCTCGGCTAATGCTTGAGCTGTATCGCCAATATTTTGTGGCATCATATCCGCGGCAGGTGTGTTAACTAGATCACGTACCAATGCTGTTGCTTGTGCATAGCGAATGGCGCTATCAATTAATTCTTGGTCAATTACTGCTAAGCTTGGAAGTTCTTTTTTAGTTTCTTTAGCTTTTTGTGTTTTATAAGTAGAAAATTCATAAGCACCCATTAGCCAACCAAAACAAATAGCTTGATGATACTCTTTAGCAGCATTGAGTTTGTATTGTCCTGGTGGCAATAGGGTAATTAAGTTACCACAAGCAAAATAATGGCTGGCGTTTTCAACAACGAAAATTGCATGGCATAATGTGCCTTCTTCTTTGGTAGAAAAATTAGGTAATAAAGCTAAACCTTCACCATGATAATTTGTTTGTTGCAACCACTGCTGATTACTTTGACTTTGTGAAGCAAGCCATTGTGAGTAAGCAGATTTTTCTATAATGGTTAGCGGTGTGCCATTATTTCCTAATGTAAGAAGATTATTCATAAGTTGCCTTTGTAATAACTTTGTATCTTTATTGATATAATGCTCAATTGTAACTTATGTAAGTAAAAGGGAAAGGGGCATAAACACTTTCTTTGTCTATTTTTTGATTGTTACAATATTAAATCTTTTAGTTGTATTTTATCTGCTTTGGGTTTGCTGTTGACTTGTGCAAGTAATAATTCCGCTGTAGCAATAGCATCATTAAGCGCATTGTGCCCATGATGATCGGGTAATTGGTATTTATGACGTAATTTTGATAAACGTAGTTCTGAAGGATCATAAGACACGTCACGTTTATCTAATTGTCTTTTCGCAATAACCAAGGTGTCTATAATAGGAAAATCGGGCACTAACCCATACAACTCAAGGCATGCTTGTTGTAAAAACTGCCGTTCAATGCGAGCAAAGTGAACTAACATGACTTTACCCGCTAACGCGTTTAATAGTTTTTCTACAACAAGATGTAATGGTTGTCCTTGCTCCTTTTGAGTGTCGGTAATTTGGTGGATTATTACATTGCTTTCTTCAAGGGTAGTTTGTGCTTGTATTATTTGGTGGTAGCATGATTTTAGCTTTATCTGTTCATGCTCCATTACAACAAAACCAACACTCAGTAATTTGTCTGCTTTGGCATCAAGGCCTGTGGTTTCAAAGTCTACGGCTAAAATGGGTAAGTCGTTTATTGGTGTTTCTAGTGCTGGAAAAGGTACAGCTAAAAATTTTTTCAGGGGCCCATCGGGCGCTTTTTTTAATAATCGCTTACGTTTTGCTTCGTATCCTGTTAAATAATTAATAAATGACGTGATTGCCATTAGAAGGTGGCCTGTCTTGAATCTTGCAATGTTTTGATCACTTTAAATGCATCTTTTAAGTGTTCACGCTCTAATTTTGATAATTCTTTGGGAGATAAATAATTATCTGCATCAAGCCCTGTCATTAATTTATTGGCTTGGTGTTTAACGCGTAAAATGCCCAAGAATTCATAGGCATCGATAAGGTTTTCTGCGGATGATTTAGTAATGGCAGCGGTACCTGCCGCTTGCTTAATACGCTCAATAGTATTAACCGCACTAATACCTTGAGAAAGCGCATAGATGCGAGCAAGGTCAACAATAGGTGCAATACCGTTATGCTTTAGATCTAAAGTGGCCTTGTGTTTGCCGTTTTGTTTAAGCACAAAATCTCTAAAAAATCCAAGCGGAGGGCGTAAACCTAACGCATTTTTTGATAAGTGGGCGATAAAGAGGCTATTGTTTTGTGTTTTTCTAAGTAATTTTTCCCGAACGTTGTCAAGTAAGTTAGCATCACCGAAAATGGTGTCTAAATCAAAAAATACACTTGAATGTAATAATGCTTTTGGCTTTGGCGTATCAACCCAACCATCAAAATATTGCTGCCAAACTTTTGCAGGTTGGCGCCATTTGGGGTTGGTTGCCATAATATTACCAGGACAATAAATGAAACCACATTCAGCTAAACCATCACAAACAAAGTGAGCTAAACTTTCAAACCAAGCATCATCGTAAGGTTTCATAGAATCACAAATAATAATAGCATTGTCTTGGTCTGAATGAGCAAGTTGCTCTTGCCTAGCTTGTGAACCTGCGGCTAACCAAGCATAAGGAACAGGGGCTTGACCATATTTTTCTTCAGCCATTTCAATTAATCGTTTGGTGAATGCCATCGTAATGGCACTAATACTTTTACCAACATGATCAGCACTTGCGCCTAATTTAGCTAAACGAATTTGTAATTTAGGTAAAAGATTACTGATTTCTTTTAATTCGGTTAAATTTTTAGCTTTATGGATTATGCTTGAAAAATTGACCGCATTATGTCCTTCATTGTTCATTAAATCTGTAACAGTAACCATGCCAACAACTTCACCCTGATTTGTCACGGGTAAATGGTGAATATGCTTAGCCGTCATGGTCATGAGTGCATCGTATGCATTATTTTTGATATCAATGGTTGTCATGTTTTTTGTCATGATTTCGCAAATGTTGGTTGTGATGGGTAAACCTTCGGCCACGCAACGACGGCGTATATCTTTGTCAGTGATGATGCCAACACAACGTTTGTTATCAAGCACTACCAAACAAGAAAACCCTCGCTCGGTCATTTGCAAGGCTGCCTCTTGAATAGTGTGATTAATATCGATACCAACGACAGGGCTATGATAAAAGTTACTAACAGGAGTATTCATCAAAGAAGAAGAAATAATGGCTTCTTCATTGGCCTTAGACATTCTTTGTTTGAGACGTTCAGCAGAATTATTACTAAAGTAATCACTAATACTTGGGTAATTTTCGCCAATATCATGCAATATTTTGGCGTTCAGACTATAAACTAAGCAATCTTCATCTGTTTTGACTTGTCGGCTTAGTATTTCTCTTGTATTAATTACATTGGCTGATAATTGTAAGCTTTGTTTACAAAATTCGGTGCATAAATCACCTTCACCAAGTCGAGAAACTAACTCTTTATCATTGGCAAGGCAGCTCAGCGCGCCTTTACGCACAATATATAAGTGTGGTTCAGTGATTCCTTTGGGGGGAAGGTATTCATCTTTACGAACATAATGAATTGTGAGCTCTTTTATTAATCGTTCTAATGCCGCTTTTGGTAAGCTGTCAAAAGGAGGAATACTCTGAATAAAGCTATAAATTTCTGAAAGTTCGGTGTCCATTTTTAGACTCCATTTTGATTACCAGCGTGTGTTTGCTTTTCGAACAAAAAGCCTGCATTTACCTAAGAAATACCACAGATAATTTGAAAAACACTTTCAAGCTTATCTGCCATTAATGATAATTTAGAGTGGTGGCTGTAGGTAGTCAACTATTGAAGTAACAATGTAGACTAAAGTTGCACTTGTATTCTCAATTGCCCTAGAAGCCCCTATAACACTAGTTAAAATTAAATCATCATTAGTTTGATTTATTCGCTAAAACATTGATCTAGACTAAAGTTTAATATCAGAGAAAAAAAAAGGTTGTTAGATTTAATAACGTTGAAGTTGAATATGGATTTTTGCCTTTGTTGATAAAAAACGACAGACAAAAATACATATTCATACTTTTACTAAAATTATTACTAATAAAAAAGCCTAATAAAAATACATATATTAATGTGAGCTCATATTAATTGAAACATAGGCTATAACGTCGCTAGGAGACTATTGTGGAAAATAAAGAAACTTATTGGTCGGAGAATCTTCGTCTAATCTTTATATGTCTTGCAATCTGGTTTGCAGTTTCATTTGGTTTAGGCTTGCTTCTTGTAGAGCCACTAAATGCGATTCGTCTAGGTGGGTACAAACTTGGTTTTTGGTTTGCACAGCAAGGTTCTATTTATTCATTTCTTGTTTTAATCTTTTGGTATGGCGCCAAAATGAATAAGCTTGATCAAAAATATAAAGTGGAGGAATAAGCATGGATGAGTTACAACTATATACTTACATTGCGGTCTTCGGTACTTTCGCGTTATATTTTGGTATTGCTTGGTGGGCGCGTGCTGGGTCTACGAGTGATTTCTATGTGGCTGGCGGGGGTGTTACCCCGATGCAAAATGGTATGGCAATTGGTGCGGATTGGATGAGTGCTGCGTCATTCATTTCAATGGCGGGTTTAATTGCTTTCTTAGGTTACGGTGGTTCAGTTTTCTTAATGGGTTGGACAGGTGGTTATGTACTACTTGCCATGCTACTTGCGCCATACATGCGTAAACACGGTAAATTTACTGTACCTGAATTTATATTTGATCGATATTATTCTAAAACAGCACGTATTGTTGCGGTAGTTTGTTTAATTATCGCGTCATTGACTTATATTATTGGTCAAATGAAAGGTGTTGGTGTTGCTTTTTCTCGCTTCCTTGAAGTTGATTACGGCTTAGGTTTAGGCATCGGTATGGCTGTTGTTTGGGTATATGCTGTATTAGGCGGTATGAAAGGTATTACTTATACACAGATCGCGCAATACGTGGTTATGATTTTTGCCTATACAATTCCTGCGGTATTTATTTCTTTACAGCTAACAGGTAACCCTATTCCACAATTAGGTCTAGGTAGCACGCTAGCTGATGGCAGTGGCGTTTATTTGCTTGATAAATTAGATATGGTTGTTACTGATTTAGGCTTTAAAGAATATACTACATCAAACTTAGGCGGTACGTTAAATATGTTCGCTTATACTATGTCTCTTATGATTGGTACTGCAGGTCTACCTCATGTAATCATGCGCTTCTTTACGGTTCCTTCAGTACAGGCAGCACGTTCTTCAGCAGGTTATGCCTTAGTGTTTATTGCGTTACTTTATACTGTTGCTCCAGCTGTGGGTGCAATGGCACGTTTAAACTTGATGCACACTATTGAACCAGCTGCAGGTCAAAATCTTGAGTACTCTGAACGTCCACAATGGTTTAAAGACTGGGAAAAAACTGGCCTATTAAAGTTTGAAGATAAAAATGGTGATGGTAAAATACAGTATACAGCTGATAAAACAACAAATGAAATGGTTAAAGTTGACCGTGACATTATGGTATTAGCTAACCCTGCAATTGCCAATTTACCTAACTGGGTAATTGCATTAGTTGCCGCGGGTGGTTTAGCTGCAGCACTATCAACAGCAGCTGGTTTATTGTTAGCTATATCCTCTTCAATATCCCATGATTTAATGAAAGGTGTGTTGACGCCTGATATGTCAGAGAAAAATGAATTACTGGCAGGGCGTATTGTAATGACTATTGCGATATTGATTTCAGGTTACTTAGGTTTACATCCACCAGGATTTGCGGCAGGTACTGTGGCATTAGCCTTTGGTTTGGCTGCGTCAAGTATCTTCCCTGCATTAATGATGGGTATTTTCTCTAGAAAAATGAGTGGTACAGCTGCAGTTTGGGGTATGATTGCGGGTATTGGTGTAACTATGCTGTATGTGTTCCAACACAAAGGTATTATGTTTATCCCTGGTACTTCATTCTTAGGTGATATGGGGGCAGATTGGTTCTTTGGTATCTCGCCTAACGCTTTTGGTGCTGTGGGTGCTTTAGTTAACTTTGGTGTTGCCTTTACTTTACTTAAATTTACAGGCCCAGCGCCTACGCATATTCAAGAGATGGTTGATCATATGCGTTTACCTGGTAAAACCAGTGCAGCACACGCTCACTAATCAGTAAGGTTCGAGAGTTAAATATAGAGATGTAATTATTGAATCTCGAAATAGAATAAAGGGCTGGACGACAATTTTTTAAGAGTCGTTCAGCCTTTTCTGTTATATTGCCTTGTTAAATAGGATTAATTAAAAAGAAGTAGATATGAATAGACATCTTAAAGTTGCTTTTATGGTTGCCCCTTTCCTTGCTGTACTGGGGTATATTGGTGCTGATTACTATAACGAAAGTGAAGCAGCTAAAACAAAAATCATTCAATTAGTTCCAGAAGGGCATTGCGATATTATTAATCAAAGTTGCGTGCTTGTTTCTGGTGAATTTAAAGTGAATATTTCTGATCAAGCTGGCGTAACGGAGATAAATTCGACCTTTCCGTTAGATAGTGCTACGCTTTTTTTAGTGGATGAAGCTGATAAAATGACAGCGTACCCATTAGGAATGAAAAAAAGTCCTTATTATTGGCGGAATCACACAAAATTGCGGGAGTTAGTGGGTAAGAAAGGAGATAATTATAAACTACGTTTGATTGCTAAGATTAAGGGAGGCCAGTATATTTCGGAGTTTTATACACAAACGGTTAAATAACAGTGTTCTTTGTTTTGGATCACTCTTTGAGTGCTTTAGCCTATTTTAAGGTATTTCATTGACATTTTTTATGTAATATAGGTTATCCTTGTCACTGTATAAGTTAGGTTATAAGGAAATTTTATGAAGGTTTACACCGCAAGGCAGCCCATTCTAAATAAAAAAAAACAGGTAGTTGCTTACGAATTATTATTTAGGGATAGTACACAAAATTGTTTTCCCTCGGATGTAGCACCCGATATAGCTACGGCAAAATTATTAATCAATAGTTACCTTAATATTGGCCTCGAAGAAATGACCGAAGGAAAGCCTGCTTTAATTAATTTTCCGATGGAGATCCTTTCCGAACATTTAGTGAATATGACACCCTATAAAAATATTATAGTGGAAGTGCTTGAGTCAACAGAGCCAAGTGAGAAGAATTATCAAGTGTTAGCAAAACTTTTTCATCAAGGGTTTTCTTTAGCGCTTGATGACTTTATTTACAGCGAGGCTTGGGATAAATTTTTTCCTTTAATTAAGTTAATTAAAATTGATATTATTGAAACACCGCTGTCATCGATTGAGCATCTACTTCCCTATTTTCGACAATACAGAATTAAGCTTTTAGCAGAAAAAGTAGAAACATACGAAGATTTTGTGGAAGCCAAAGCGCTTGGTTTTGATTATTATCAAGGCTATTTTTTTTGTAAACCTGAAATTCTTGTTGGAACTGAAATAAACGCATCACACCCTTTTTTGATGTCTATATACAGTGAAGTGATGAAAGAAGGGTACAGTTACAAAAAACTAGAACGTTTTTTTGAATACGATATGGATTTAACCTATAAACTGTTACGATTTGTTAATTCTATTTGGTTTGCCCACTCTAAGGAAATAAAGTCAATTAAGCAAGCTATTGCTTATTTAGGTGAAATTCAAATGCGCCAATTTGTCTGTTTGATAGTAATGGCTAAACTTAACCCAAATAAACCGACGGTATTGATTCATAATACTATTATAAGAGCTCGACTTTGTGAAAAATTTGCTAAATTAATGGGATTGCAGCAACTTTCTGAATATGCATTTTTAACAGGATTGTTTTCAACCCTTGATGCCATTTTAGATAAACCAATGCAAGATGTTTTACTGGCATTGCCTCTAGCGGAAGAAATAAATACAGCTTTGCTTAATAAAACAGGTGTTTTAGCTGAGTGTCTCGACTTTGTTATTGCATACATGGAAGGAAACTGGGATGTTATTAATCTCTTTATTCAGACTTATAACATAGCCCCAGAAAGTCTTATATCAAGCTGTAATCAAGCATATCAGTGGTTGACAGCCTATAAAACAACCTAAGTATACCCAATAAAAATATGAATAAATTAATTGGGTATGGATAAATGTAGTTTTTGGTAAATTATTTTATGCTATTTTTAGATAAGATTTAATGATTTCAGCACCATTACTTGCTTGAATTGGTTTAAAAATAAAACCAGACACGCCAATTTCTTCACATTGCTTAACTAAAGCTTGATCGGTAACAGATGACAGCATTACTACGGGTACATTATTTCCATTAGCGCGGATAGTTTGTAATGCCTCATTCCCATTCATTTCATCCATAATAACATCCATGAATAGAAAGTCAGGGTTTTCACTTTCAACCAAGGCGACTGCAGCAGAGCCATCATTTGCTTCAATGATATTTTCGTAGCCTAAATTATTTAGAAAACGTTTTAGTGCTTTACGAATCATGGCGCTGTCATCAACGAGTAATATTTTGCTACCAGTAGGTAAAGGTGTGTTATATGGGTTGGCAATACCTGAACTTTCTTCGCGTTTAGCCCCACCTGTTTGGAAATTAACATCACGTACTAATAAGTTAAAGTAATAACGCCCAATACCTTCAACGGTAATAGGGACAGTAATAATTTCTTTAACGCCAACTAAGTATTTTTCCATATCATCAAAGTTATGAACAAAGTACGGGCTAGAAAAATTAAACTCTAAATTATGTCGACTTAACAAATCAGTAGAGCGTCCTACAATGGTATTGCCCCACTCGGCCAATGCATTGCTTAGTTCTTCGTTTATCTCTGTGTGGTTATATTTTTCATCGAACATGGTTTCGCAAACAGAATTACCAATAGCGATGGCGGTTTCTGGATAATGGTGCATCATGATTACACCGTTAATACAGCCTTTGACTTCTGAGCATACGGCATAGCCTTTAAAACGAAAATCATCTACTTGATCCATAAAGGCATCGCCAGAAGAACCCGTTAGGCGTGTCATTGCTTTAAGACTAGCGATAGATTCATTGATAAAAGGGTGTAAAGTGACCTTGTAAATTGTTTCTACAGACATAAATAAAATCCAACATTTATTGTTTTTGTAATTATATGGTTGAAGTTAAACTACTAGAACTATTGTCGCATTGCAATAAGTTCATAGCTGAAATCAAGGAAGATTACCTAGGGCAACCTTTATCAGCTCAACAGTGTGAATATTTTGCCACTGTTGTTTTGCTAAATGGATAAATGATGATGAAGCAGATTTTTGGTAGGCATTTATATACCATAAGCCATTAATGAAATGGCAATATGTTAGATAGTGTTTTAACAACGGTAAATTTAAATCAACTATCGCATGTGCTGAATATTGTTGGGTTATAGTTAAAATAGACTCGCTTTCTAGATTATTTACGGCAATAAACATAGCTAAATCGTATTCTGCAGGTGCAATGCACGCACACTCATAATCAACTAAATAAGCGTGTTTTTCAGGAGATAATAGTATATTGCTGAAATTGATATCTCCATGGCAGCAAACCTTGTTAGTTAGAGGGGGTATCAGTGTAAGTATGTGATTGGCAATAGCGTTTATTGTACTTTTCTGTAGGGCTGAAATTGTTATTAATTGTTTTTTTGTGACGTATATTTTATCAATGAGATCATAAACAAGCGTTCTTGGTTCAAGGGATAAGGCCGGTTCGTGCAACAGAGTTTTTGTTGATAATTTATGGCATTGCGCCATTAACTGTATAGCGCATGTAATTTTGTTATGGATTGATTGTTGGCTTAAAGATAAATTTTCTCCCTCAATAAATGAGGTTATAAGCCAGTATTGGTCATGATAAAAAACGCTAGGGCTAATGTTTTTTTTGGCTGAAAGGAGGCAAAAAATAGATTCGTTTACGCTTGTTTGTTTGGCAAAATAAAATTTATTGTCGGCGTGTACTTGGTAACAAAGACTGCTAAGGCCAGTGATTATGGGTTCAATAAGATTAATGTGAGTGAAGCAAGGTAATGAGCTTAAAGGAGGAACCATAACCAACAACCTTACGCCGCCCTGTGCACATTTAGTTGCCGTTGTTTATACAAGCCTAACCATTTAAAGTAACCCCAAGTAGCAATAATGATATAAATACCAAATAAAACAACGGTTGGTATTAAGTCTTTTGCAAGATAGAGATAGATAGAAACCGCATCAATTACAATCCAATAAATCCAATTTTCGAGTACTTTTTGAGTCACTAAATAAGTGGCAAATATAGCAAAAACTGTGGTGAATGTATCAAAATACGGAAAATGGGCCGAGGAGAAGTTGGCCATAAAATAGCCTAAGATAAAAGAAATTACCGTTAATATGAGACAAGCTTTGACATGAATGTTTAGTTGCCACGAAACAATGGTTAAGTGCGCTTTACTTTGTTGGCTATTTGTATGGCTACTATCTTTTTGCCAAATCCAGTAACCATAAACAGCCATAATCAAATAATAAATATTAAGGGCACTGTCCATCAGTAATGACACGTCATAAAAAATATACGTGTAGAGCGCTGTGCTGAAAAAGGCGGCAGGCCAACACCAAATTGAACCAATGGCAGCCCATAAAACATAAGCAAGCGCTAGCAACATGGCTATTAATTCAAGCCATGGTAGTTTAGCTGTGTAGTCAAAAAAGCTAACAAGCAACTCAGTCATTAACTTTCAGGCTCTGGTTGCGCATGATGACCACCAATAAATTTACATACAAACACAGCGGCACCTACGGTACTATGAACGTGTTTTATTTCTGCCATGACATTAGTTACTGCTAGGTCATAATCACCAAAAACTTGGGTGCTCATACCGTTAGTTACCACGTTTAGCCCTTCAACTTTGCGTAGGCGTTTTATAAAAGCCCATATTTCACTTTTATACTGTGTTTCTGCAAGTGGGTATAAACTTAATTCGATAGAGATTTGCATAATATATCCTTTAATTAGTACACACTAATAATGAGGTATTAGTGTGTACCAGTATGAGTTTTAGAACTGATAGTCAAGCGTAATACCGAAAACTAATGGCTCTGATAATTGAGAATATTGCTTGTTAGTATACCCATCTCTAGGGTCATTACCAAAATAAAAACCACGGTTGGCGTACTCTTCATCAGTTAAATTTCGTGCCCATAGTTTTATTTGATAATCATCTTGTAAATAACTCACAGAGGCATTAATTAGCTCTATTGATTTTGACCGCTCATTATGACTGTCTGAGAAATAAAACCCATCTTTGCCATCAGCGGAGAAGTTAATCAACCAATCTTCATTTGGACGAATATTAACGCCAAAGTTAAATTGATAATTTGGCGCATGCGCTTGTTGCCTGCCATCTAACGATGCACCATCGGCATTGACAAAGCCCTTGAACTCAGTATCAAGTAAACCCAATGCACCGTAAAATTCAATTAATTCGTTAAATTGCCAATTTGCTTCAACCTCTATGCCGATGTTAGAGCCTGTTGCAGCATTACCCAAGTAGGCAATAAACTCTGAACTACCATCTTCACGAACAATAGTTTTCGAGCTTTTTACTTGTATATCGCTTCTGTCCATATAAAAGGCAGCAGCACGAATAAAAGCTGAATTGTCAAACAAGGACACTTTATAACCTAGCTCATAATTGACTAAATATTCAGGGTCAAAAGTGCGTAAATCATCAGGTAAAGTGCCATCGGTATTTGCACCACCTGCTTTATAACCTCTATTAATTGAACCATACCAAAAACTATTGTCGTTTTGCTGGTAACTAAGTACTAACTTACCACCAATCATTGTATCGTCAGGGCTATCATTGAAATTGTCAGAATTAATATAGTCAGCGCTGCGTTGTTCAACTCTTAAGCCCGTGGTTAATGTTAATGTTGAGTTTAATTTACTATCAAGCTGACCATATACAGCAATTGATTTACTATCAAATGTTGAAGTGAAATCACTGATTAAATAGGTATATTGACGTTGCAGATCTTCGTCATCTTGTTTGTAATAAAGCCCAGCAACCCAAGAGGTTGTGTTATTAAATAATTTACTTGTTTTGTTAGATAGTGCTCTTAATTCTATTGTTTGTGTTGATTTATCACGGAAATAATAGTCAGTTGAAGAATATTCCCAATAGGCATAGTCAGGGTTTTCAATTGTTTCAGGTGCCGAAATGCCTTCATAGGCCCAATCTTCGTCAAATCCATATGCTAAATCAGAGTCAGCATGGCTTAATAGGGTAATGAGTGTGAATTTTTCAAAACCTTGATAAGTTAACTTAGCAGCGATAGCTTGAGTTTTTTGTTTATCTAAACCTGGTTGATCTGATAGGGTTTGACGATTATTGTCTAACGAAAATGCGTCATAGCCATTATCAAAGTCAAAATGAAAAGCTGATATATCAATTGTTAAATCATGAGTTGCTTGTATTGACAATTTACCTCTAAGACTAGTTTCATCACGATTATTGGTATCACTTTTGTTCAAGTAATTGTTGTCAATAAACCCATCACTTTGGTAATGATTTGCAGCTAAACGATAATTTATTTCATCTGAAGCTGGGCCTGATATTGCAAGCCCTAAGCCATAACTATTGTAGTTGCCGGCGTCTAGTTTAATATGGCCTTCAAATTCATCAGTAGGTGCATTGGTTGTGATATTAAACATACCAGCTAGAGCATTAGCGCCAAAACGTGTGCCTTGAGGTCCCCTGAAAACTTCTACTTGCTGAGCATCAAAGAGATTAGCAATACTGCCAATACCCGTAAAATCAATACCGTCAATAATCATGCCTACTGAGGGGTTAATGGGTTCATTAAATTGACTTCTTTCGCCAATCCCACGAATTTGATAATAACGTGCACGCTGTGAACCACTAGCAAAATTAACATTGGGGATCACGGCCACTAATTCTTCAAGATTTTGAGCATTGCGTTGCTGTACTTCAATAGCCGTTAGTACTGATAAAGCACTTGGTGTTTTTAGCAGATTCTGTTGTCTAAAATCACTGGTGACGATAATCGTTTCTATGGTTGATAGTTCAGAACTTTGTGCTTCATTAGCCTTTGTTTGCAAACTTGATAATGTTGTAGAAAGCAACAATGAAGAAAGGGTTGCTGTAAGTGTTGATTGGGTAAAATTCATATAGATCTCATAAGTATTAAATCAATTGATACTATGGGATCCGGCACTGGGAGGTTATTGTGTTGACATTGTGATTGACTCACTAACCATTCCTACGCCGGCTACTTATTAACATTTAAAATGAGAATAAGTTCCCGTCCAGGTTCAAAGGGTTTGTTGATATCATCAACATCTCAGCAGTTACTTGTTATTGTACTTATTTAATTTTAAGTAAAAAACAAAACCGCACTCCTTGGTTCGCGCGCAGTGTAACAAAGTTTAATGTGCAATAGTTAATTATTTAGTAAAAAATCAGTATGGTTATTCATTTAATTAGCTAAAGGTCGTATTTATCGGAAGGCGGTTATTTGGCTATATTATTCAGGTAGTAGGTATAAATTTAATTTAGCATAGTATTAATTTAAGATAGAATTAACACTAATCATCAACAGTAGAGAAGTGTAATGTTCCCCAACTGGCAGTTAGTTAGTCTTAGCTTAGTTTACATTGGCCTATTATTTTTAATTGCCTATTTAGGGGATAAATACCGTAATCAGTTAGCTAAAAAAGGCCAAGGGATTATTTATGCCTTAACTTTGGGCGTATATTGTACTTCTTGGAGTTTTCTTGGTACGGCTGGGCAAGCGTCTACTAATTTTCTATCTCATATCCCTATTTATCTTGGTCCAATTATACTTTTTATCTTTGCATGGCCATTTATACAACGCATTATCCGCATTAGTTTAAAACTCAATTTAACGTCTATTGCTGATTTATTAGCTTCGCGGTTTGGTAAATCACATAATCTAGCCATTATTGTTACGCTTGTTTCCTTTGTTGGCACTATGCCTTACATTGCTTTGCAGCTAAAAGCTATGGTGTATACTTTCCAACAATTACAAGAAGATCAAAGTCTTAGTAGTTGGCATATTGGCTTGGTTGTCAGTTTGGTGCTATCAGGTTTCTCTATTTTATTTGGTATTCGTAATATTGATGTTACCGAACGACACCCTGGTGTAATGCTGGCAATCGCGTTTGAGTCATTTGTGAAAATTATTGCCTTTTTAGCGGTAAGTTTATTTGTGTGTTTCTCTTTGTTTGATTCCCCCGCTGATATTTGGCAGCAGTCAAATGCAACTTTAAAATTAGAACAGCAAATGAATGTTGGAAATATTAGTTCAATGTTAGCCATGTTGGTTATTGTGATGGCAGCATTTTTGTCGTTACCAAGACAATTTCAAGTAATGGTTGTTGAATTAAAAGATCAGAAAGATACTTGGCTTGGCCGAAGAGTATTTCCAATTTATGTTTTAATTTTTGCATTTTTTGCTGCTCCTTTGGGGTTGGCAGGGCAGTTACTATTAGGGAATAGTGTTGCGTCTGATGTGTATGTTTTGTTTTTACCTAGTATTGGGGGGCAGACTTGGCTAACCTTGTTTACTTTTATTGGTGCAGTTTCTGCGGCTAGTTCTATGGTGATTATTTCTGCTATTGCCTTGAGCACAATGCTCAGTAATGAAATTGTTTTTCCATTACTTTATCGCCGTCAAAAAGTAGCGGAGTCTAATTACGATAGTTTTAGACAGCGGTTATTAAATATACGTAAGCTATTGATACTTTTTGTTATTATGTCTGGTTATGCTGTTTTTATTTTGGCAGCGCCAGATACTTTATCGTCGTCTGGTGAAGTTGCTTTTGGTGCATTCGCGCAGCTAACACCAGCACTTATTGTTGCTTTTTACTGGCGACGTGCAAGTTTAGTTGGAGTTTATGCAGGTATACTCGTTGGCTTTATTCTTTGGTTGACGTTGAATTTTTTACCCCAGTTTGGCTTGTATCCATCTCCTTTTGCAGAAGGCATATTACCTGCTAAAACCACAGCTACGCTCTTTAGTTTAGTCGCTAACATAATTGTTATGTGGGCCTTGTCACAAATCAGCCGTCAAAGTGTCCAAGAAAGAATTCAAGCGTCATTATTTTTGGAGTGGCAATCACCTAAATTTTTGAAAGTTGAGAAAAAACGTCAATTAGATGTGAGCGAATTAGAATTACTTGCCTCACGTTTTGTGGGTGAAGCTAAGGCAAAATCAAGTTTTAGCTTATTTTTGTCTTCACATGATAAAAAACAGTTAGGCAACGCAAATTATAACCAACAGCTATTGCAGCACACTGAAAATACATTAGCGCTTGTTATGGGGGCTTCTTCGGCTAGGTTAGTATTATCTTCGGCGCTTGATGGTCGAGATATTGCCTTAGATGATTTGGCTGTGTTAGTTGAAGATGCATCAAGCCAAAAGCAAGCGTTCTCGCAAAATCTATTACAGAGTGCAATAGAAAATGCCAGTGAAGGTATTTCGATTATTGATGAAGAGTTAAAATTGGTGGCATGGAACAAAAAATATTTGGATTTATTTGATTATCCGCCAGAGCTAGTCAGAGTTGGCAGCCCTATTGAGGCATTAATTCGTCATAATGTTAAACGAGGTTTGTGTGGGGCAGGTGATATTGATAACCAAGTGTTTAGGCGTCTTGAATACTTACGTAAAGGTAGTCCACACAGTTCTGAAAGACAGCAAGCCAATGGACAAACTATTCTGATTGAAGGTAATCCGTTACCTGGCGGTGGTTTCGTTATGTTATTTTCAGATATTACCGCGTATCGCCAAGCTGAACAAGTATTGAAAGAAGCTAATTTAGATTTAGAAACAAGGGTTTATGAACGCACGTTAACCTTGGCAAAAACAAATGAAGCATTAGCCAAAGCGCATGAAAAGGCCGAGCAAGCTCATATTAAAAAGAGTCAATATTTAAAAGCTTGTAGCCATGATTTAATGCAACCATTAGAAGCTGCGCGTTTATTTACCTCTGCTTTAACAGAACAACAAGATTTAACGTCTGAACAACAACGCCAAGTTGATAATATTGATAAATCTCTCAGAGCTGCGAATGATTTGTTAGAAGATTTGGCACAGATAGCACGTTTAGAAAGTGGTAATATTAAGCCCCACATTGAAGTCTTTGCATTAAATGAATTATTTGAAGATTTAGAGCAAGAATTTGCTGCTTTAGCTGTAGAGCAAAATATCGAATTCAGACTTGTTGCCACAAAAGCTTGGGTAAAATCAGATCAACACTTATTGCGACGTATTATTCAGAATTTAGTGGGTAACGCTTTTAGGTATGCTAGCCCAGGTAAAGTACTTTTAGGTGCAAGGCTGTATGATAATCAAGTCATTATACAAGTGCTGGATAATGGTCCAGGTATTCCTTTAGAAAAACAAGTGTTAGTTTTTGAGCAGTTTATACAGTTAGATACGCCTACAAGCCAATCATGCCGTGGTTTAGGTTTAGGCTTGAATATTACGCAGTCATTGGTGGATTTATTGGGTCATTCTTTAAGTCTGCAATCACGTGAAATGCAAGGTTGTAAATTTTCTATTTCAGTTGAAAAGGCAAGTCCACTAATAACTAAACCTAAAGCGGTTGTGCCGTTATCAAATATGGGTTTTAAAGATATTACCGTGTTGTGTATTGATAATGATCCTGATGTATTAAGTGGCATGGTTGAATTGTTGTCTGCGTGGCAATGTAATATTCTTGCTGCAGATTCAAGAGAAACGGCTTTAATTGAGTTTGCAAATCACCAACAAGATATTGATATTTTATTGGTAGACTATCAATTAGGCTATCATGCTGATTTACCAGCAGGGGAGCAGATTGATGGGTTAACATTAATTGCTGATATGCGTAAAGACTGTAATCATTATATTCCAGCCATTTTGATTACGGCAACAACAGAGCTTGGTATTGAAACTAAAGCAAAAAATGCCGATGTAGGCTTTATGCGTAAATTAGTAAAACCAGCTGCGCTAAGAGCATTGATGAGTGCTAAGCTAGCGCAGAAATTGCAGGTAGATTATGGTGATTAGCTTTGTTCGAAGCCTTTTTCAGTTAAATCTAACTGGGCTATAGCAATCACTGCTTGGGTACGGTTTCTCACATTGAGTTTACGGAATATTGCCGTGGCATGTGCTTTAATTGTTGCTTCAGATACATTGAGATCATAGGCAATTTGTTTATTGAGCAAACCTTGAGCAAACATCATTAATATTTTGTACTGTTGTTGGGTTAAGCTGGCAACACGCTCTGCAATATCACTACACTCGCCATCTTTTGGGATGTCTTGAAATGATTTTGGTAGCCAAATTTCACCCGATAAAACGGTGACTATGGCGGTAAAAATATCTTCTACTGGTGTCGATTTTGGCACAAAGCCTGCTGCTCCATAGCCCATCGCTTTACTAATTGTATTGTGTTCTTCGTGAGCAGAAACGATGACTACCGGTATTTGTGGAAAATGATTTCTCACGTGAATGAGCGTACTAAAACCATGGGCACCAGGAATATTTAAATCTAATAGTAATAAGTCACTATCACTATTGTCTTGAAGTTGTTGTTCAAGTTCGGCAATTGTTTGGGCTTCAAGCCATTGTGTTTGGCTTAATTTATTTTTTAAGGTACCCAATAAAGCCTGTCTAAACAAAGGGTGGTCGTCAGCAATTATTATTTTTTGAGGCTGAAACATAGAAAACTTCCTAAACTAGTAAGTGTTCTATTCTAACGGAAAAATGACTAATGACAAATTTACTTTTTAGAATCTTGAATATTGGATGATATGCTTATAGCGCAAGAGGCAGGTTTCAGTAGGTCAGAATGAGTAATACTCAAGAGATATATTTTCTTAATGCAGTAGCCTTCAAAGTGCAGCTTAAAGTTAGAATTATGATTGCTGAGCAATCTCAGCATCAACAATCACATTGCTTGGGTTATTGTTTTTTTGGGGCTTTCTCTAGTACTGTGGTTAATAACTGCCAATATTGCGCAACGGTGGCAATTTCAATTTTTTCATCAGGTGAGTGAGGAAATTTAATGGTAGGCCCAATGGATACCATGTCCCAGTGTGGGTAAGCACTTTTAAATAGACCACATTCTAAACCAGCATGGATAACCATAATAGCAGGAACTTTATTAAATAATGCTTGATAGGTGTCGCTCACTGTTTTCATAATGGCTGAGTCAGGGTTGGGTTTCCAGCCGGGATAAGCGCCACTAAATGCAACGTTAGCTCCGGCTAATTCGAACACTGATTGCACAGTACGTTGTGTTTCTGCGCGGCCATCGTCATGCAAGCTGCGAATAAGCACTAATGCATTAAGCTTGTTGCCACGAGTTTGAATAACGCCTAGATTTAAAGAAGTTTCCACTATTCCTTCAATATCATCACTCATACGGATTACCCCGTTAGGACAGGCGTTAAGCGCAAGTAAAATATTACTTTGGGTAGTGCTATCCCAGCATTGTTCAAAGTCTTCGGGTGAAATAAGCAGCATATTAATATCGGTTTCAATAGCCGCTAAATTAGCTTGAATAGTTGATAAATATAAAGCTAAGGCTGATTTTAACGACTCAATTTGTGCTTTATCAACAACGAAGCTGGCATTAGCTTCTCTAGGGATGGCATTACGTAAACTACCACCGTTAAATTCGGTTAACCGAATGTCAAAGTCGTTACTTGCATCAAGCAAGAAACGTGTTAGCAGTTTATTTGCATTGGCTCTGCCAGTATGGATATCAACCCCAGAATGCCCACCTTTTAGGCCTGAAATTGATAAATTAAACCCTTGGTAATTTTCTGGCACATCTTCAAAGGTTAAGGCAAACGTGGCTAAACCATCAATACCGCCAGCACAGCCCATATATACCTCGCCTTCTTGTTCTGAGTCGGTGTTGATTAAAATATCGCCGTCTAACCAACCTGCTTCAAGGCCAAAAGCACCAGACATTCCTGCTTCTTCGTCAATTGTAACGAGCACTTCTAAAGGCCCATGAATAAGATCATCACTAGCTAGTACAGCTAAAGCTGAAGCCAAGCCAACACCATTGTCGGCACCTAAGGTTGTTCCTTGTGCCGTTACCCAATCACCACTTTCAGTAATATAAGGTTTAATTGGGTCAGTTAAAAAATCGTGTACGGTATCACTATTTTTTTGAGGTACCATATCCATATGGGCTTGCAAAATGATACCCTGTTTATCTTCCATTCCAACAGTTGCAGGTTTTTTGATAAACAAATTACCCACAGCATCTTCTTTAACTGCTAAGCCTAGATCTGTCGCCCATTGTTGAATCCAGGCTGATATTTTTTGTTCGTGCTTTGACGGATGTGGAATACTACAAATTTGTTCAAATAATTGCCATAAACCTGTAGGTTTAAGGTGTGATAACGTGCCCATGTTTTTCCTTATTTACTTGCCATTAAAAATTGCCATTGTTCATTAAAGTCACAACTTGGTTTTTTATCAAAACCAGAACGTACATATTGATTGATTTTTCCTTCCGCAAATGCAACTAAGATATTGGCTAGTGCTTGCTCGTTAATGGTAAATGTTTTGCCTTCACGCAATTTTCGTTCGCGTAGTATTTGTTTAAATTGTGACTCAAGTTTTTCAAAAAATTGATGTACTCTATTACGTAATCGCTCGTTTTCACCCATTAAAGCATCACCTGATAATATACGGCACATGCCTGGATTTCGCTCAGCAAAAACCAACAATACATGTAATACATGATGGCAGCGAACTAACGTTTCTTTGTGATCAGATAAAATTAAATTGATACGAGAAAAAATGGACTCTTCAATAAAATCGATCAGGCCTTCAAACATACGTGCTTTTGAAGGAAAGTGACGATATAACGCTGCTTCAGAAACGCCAACTTCTGCTGCCAACTTAGCGGTAGTAATGCGCTGCCCAGGGCTTGATTGCAACATTAATGCTAAGCATTCTAATATTTGTTGTTTACGACTAACTTTCTGCTTGCTCTTAGGGCTAACTGACATAGTAAGATATTCTCTGTTATTTGTTTTTCTTGTTGGGTGTTGTGTTAAAGCCATAACTCACTTAAGTTTTTGTTAAACCATAGTGTTGGTTAATTAATGATACAAGTTTTTGTGCAATGATTTGCTTATTTTCCAAGGGTATTTCAGTTTTATCAATAGCACTATATAACGTTAAGGCATTATCATCACAGTTAAAGCCTTGACCTGATTTTGCTACATTATTTGCGGCAATTAGGTTTAAATTTTTACTGATTAACTTACCGCGAGCATATTCTTCTACATTTTGGGTTTCGGCAGCAAAACCTACCATAAAGGGTCTGTTAGGCAAATGAGCAACATCGGCAACAATATCATGATTTTTCACTAGCTCAAGATGCATAGCATCGTTATTTTTTTTAATTTTTTGATTGGCAATATTGGCAACTCGGTAATCAGCAACTGCGGCACAAGCAACAAAGGTAGTCCCCTGTGGTGCAATATTTAATGCGGCTTGATGCATTTCTTCAGCGCTAGTTACTGAGATTAACTGACATCCTACTGGCGCACTAAGGTTCACTGGCCCTGAAATTAAGGTGACTTTTGCTCCTGCGCGTAATGCTGCGTGTGCTATTGCATAACCCATTTTACCTGAACTGTGATTAGATATATAACGAACTGGATCTATTGCTTCGCGTGTTGGGCCTGCGGTAATTATCCAATGTTGACCTTGTAAGTATTTGTCGCTAAAAAAATCACAAGTCAAAGTAACTAACTCGTCTACTTCTAACATGCGTCCTAAACCTAAGTCACCACAAGCTTGTTCCCCGCTCCCAGGTCCCCAAATTTGAAGATTACGTTCAGTTAATGTGGTTACATTGGCTTGTGTTGCTGCTGCATGCCACATTTGTTGATTCATGGCTGGAGCAATAGCGATCGGCGCGCTGGTTGCTAAACAAATGGTTGTGAGTAAATCATTTGCCATACCCGCTGAAATGCGTGCAATAATATCGGCAGTTGCTGGCGCAATAATGATTAAATCAGCCCATTTAGCTAATTCTATATGCCCCATGGCTAATTCTGCTTGTGTATCAAGCAAGCTGTCTGCAACGTGATTGCCAGACACTGCCTGTAAAGTGAGTGGCGTAATAAATGCCTTTGCCCCCTCAGTCATAACGACTCGAATGTCAGCACCTTGATCTTTTAATCTACGTACCAATTCAGGCGTTTTATACGCGGCGATTCCACCACTAATACCAAGGACAATTTTTTTATCCTGTAGAATTTGCATAATCTGCTAATCTTAAACTTATCATTAGGGGGAATACGATAGCATTTATTTCTGCTATTTGAAAAAAGAGTTGAAAAATAATTACCAACAAAAACAGCAAGGAAGCCGACTATGTGTAAAGAAGATCTAGCACAACAAAGTAAACTACAAATACAAACGTTAAAAAACTGGCCAAGCGCAGAACGCCCCAGAGAAAAATTACTCAGTCTTGGGGCAGCAAGTTTAAGTGATGCCGAGCTTTTGGCTATTTTTTTAAGAACAGGTGTGAAAGGGTGCAATGTTGTTGATTTATCTAGGAATTTGTTATTGTCTTTTGGTAGCCTAGCCAATGTGTTTCGGGCTAACCAACAAGAGTTTTGTCATCACCATGGTTTAGGTAGTGCTAAGTATGTCCAGCTTCAAGCGTGTTTAGAAATGTCAAAACGTTATTTGGCTGAACAACTTACTCAACAAGGCAGTGCGCTTGCGTCATCGCAAGCGACGCGTGACTATTTAATCAGTGAGCTGAGAAATGAAACAAGAGAGGTGTTTGCCGTACTTTTTTTAGATAATCAACATCAGGTTTTGAAATTCGAGCGTCTTTTTTTCGGCACGTTAAATGCCGCTGCGGTGTACCCAAGAGTTGTGGTTGAGCAGGCGTTAACACACCATGCTGCGGCTGTCATTCTGGCGCATAACCACCCTTCAGGTGTTGCAGAAGCAAGTATCGCTGATAAGCGTATAACTCAAAAGCTTGAGCAAGCATTACAGCTTATTGATGTACGTGTACTTGATCATATGATCATTGCAGGGCATCAATGTTATTCATTTGCAGAACATGGTGAAATAGTTTCTAGTTGATGAAAATTAAACGATATGATTTAACTTGATAAAAACCGTCATGCCAGTTAGGTTTAAGGTAATACGTTCAGCAATAGGATCTTTTGATGAAAGATAAAAGTGATGGAGACTTGGAGCGTCGCAGTTCTTTTCGTCTTGATATGGAAAAGGAATTAGTTGATATCATCTGGATTGATGAAAGTGGTCAGGAAAGAACTAAAAAAATTATTTGTATAGATTTTGCTCGTGGAGGTTTAAAGCTTGATTGTGATATTCCTTTACCAGTTAATACAGCGGTGAGTGTAGTGTTTAAGTCAGCTAGTGCTAACAGTCAAAAGTTACTCTGCAAAGTTTTACGATGTGTGAAACAAGCAAATGGTTGGTTTGAAATTGCTTTAATATTAGAAAAATAGGCTCAAAAGAAATGTTATAAATTTGTACTATAATAAAGAACTAATCAAAGCAATGTTAACTCAGTAATATTGCTTGGTAGTATTTAGGAAGAAATTGATATGATGATATTAGTGGGTGGTGAAAAAGGCGGTAGTGGAAAAAGCTGTTTGGCACAGAACTTAGCGGTATATTTTGCTCGTAATAAAAATGCAATTGTACTAATGGTTGATTGTGACCCTCAACGTACCACATCTGACTGGATACAAGCCCGCAATGGCGATCCCTCACTTCCAGCTATTAATTGTATTCAGCTGTACGGTAAAATTCGCAATGATTTATTAAGTTTAGCCCAACATTATGATTATGTAATTGTAGATTGTGGTGGACAAGATAATTTAGCGTTACGTGCGGCTATGTCTGTCGCCGATCATGTTATTATTCCACTGAGGCCAAAACGACGTGACCTAAAAACAGTGCCACATATGGAAGATATGCTCAGTACGTGTAAAATGGTTAATCCAAAAATGCTGGCCTCTTTTGTTATTACACAATGCCCATCTTTGCCTAATCAAGCAGGTCGCATTTTAGAAGCAAAAGACGTGTGTAGTTCTTATGGTATTAATGTACTTAATGCGGTAACTTTTAGCCGTAATATCTATGATGACAGTGAGGAACAGGGCTCGTCAGTTATTGAAATTGAGCCTAACGGTAAAGCAGCAATTGAAATGATAGCGATTGCAGAAGAGCTAATGGCAATGAAACCGGATAATGCTCATGAGTTTATCTGATCTAAAGAAAAACAAGGATAGATCAAATTCAAAGGAAAATGTAAAAGAACACTTTACTATTGATGAATTTATTGCAGATGCAGATAACTATGCTAAAGGCTCACCGCAAATTGTGAGTAATGAAAACCATGGTAAAATGAACCTTAAGCAAGCAATTTATGACGCTAAACAGCTAATTGAGCAAAAAAAGACAGTAAACATGCAAGGAAAGCCATTTCGTCGGGCTACATTTACCTTAAGTGAAAAGACCATTGAGCAGTTGCAACAATTGTCTGAACAGGCTGATCTAGCCAAGTCGCATATTCTTCGTATTTTGATTGATGAACTGTCAAATAAAGATCAAGAAGAACAAATTAAAAAATTATTTGAATCTGATGTTAGCTAAATTAACTTATGTGTTAATAGAATAAACAATAATGACTTAAAAACAGCAATTAAATGAGTTTTTATTAAACATTTATTTTTTAACTATTTGATTTTTATTTATTTTGTTTTTTATACAGTCTTTTTTATAGCTTTTTCCTTTTAGGGCTAGTATTCATAATTCAGTTTCTCTATAATATGCCACCTTTTTCAGGATCCTAAGGCGACGGTCTTGGGGAAATTCTCGAAAGAAATAAGCTCGAGCTATACTAATTTTGGAGTGACTCAAATGTCTAAAGTCTGCCAAGTAACAGGCAAGAAACCAGTCGTAGGGAACAACCGTTCTCACGCAAGAAACGCGACTCGTCGTCGTTTTTTACCAAACCTTCAATCTCACCGTTTTTGGGTAGAGAGTGAAAACCGTTTCGTTAAATTACGTTTAACTCCGAAAGGAATGCGTATTATCGATAAGAAAGGGATTGATGCAGTATTAACTGACATCCGTGCCCGTGGCGAAAAAGTTTAATAGCTTTTCTAGGAGAATATTATGCGTGATAAAATTCGTTTAGTTTCTAGTGCCGGTACAGGTCATTTTTATACTACTGATAAGAATAAAAAGACTATGCCAGAGAAAATGGAAATCAAAAAGTTTGATCCAAAAGCTCGTAAGCACGTTATGTATAAAGAAGCTAAAATTAAGTAATTCAATTTTACTTTGTACAAATAAAAAGCCCAGCTCTGCTGGGTTTTTTTATGTGCGATATTTCAGTATCATGTCAATGATCTTTAGACGAGTAATATATGTATGATTAAACTTTCTAAAACAGCATGGAATAATGTCATTATATTTTCTGTAATGATTATAATTTTATTAATTAATAGCACGAATGAACGCTTATTTCCTGCAGATAATAATGAGAATGATAAGTTGGTATTGCCAGAGCATAGTGTTATTTTGACGTTAACGTTTGTATTGCCTGAAAAAGAATCAGTGATGTTTGAGCGAGTGGGTAAAGCATGGAAAATGACTAGCCAAGGCGTTTTGCTTGATTTGTCAAATCAGCAAATAGAGCAATTAATGTTTGCCTGGCAGCAAAGTACGGGATTACCGCAGGCGGCTGATATTATTATTGATGGTCAAGCAGGTATTGAAGTTAACATTAGCTTAGCAGGCATTGAACAAGAGCAAATGTTTATATTATATCCGCTAGCAGATCAGCTACTGGTGTATAATCCGCAGAAAAAACTATGGCTGGCATTACCTGCTGCTATGACTCATCAACTTGTACCTATCAATTGAGGTTAATTAATGCCTGAACTACCCGAAGTAGAAGTTTGTCGTTTGGGAATCAGCCCTCACGTTATTAATAATACCGTGGCTCAAGTGATTGTGCGCAATGCTCAATTGCGTTGGCCTATTCCTGTCGATGTGCAAAAGCTTGTCGGTTTAACAGTACAAGAAGTTGAACGACGCGCTAAGTACTTATTGTTGCGCTTTGAGCTTGGCACATTGCTTTTA
>Ga0193953_1000041_pt1 | contig 66198 bp, 57 predicted proteins | sample BB_4_MG_FD_140325 | JGI IMG/M metagenome (GOLD analysis project Ga0193953, IMG submission 140325) | Microbial mat bacterial communities from the Broadkill River, Lewes, Delaware, United States - BB_4_MG | ecosystem: Environmental > Aquatic > Freshwater > River > Microbial mats | place: USA...
TATGCTAGTTAACTTTTCAGGTATTCCACATGATGAGTATAAAAAAGAATTTGAAGGGTTTACCGATGCAATGAAGTTTCTAGTGATATCAATTAAACACATTGAAGCGCATCTAGAAAAACAAGAAAGTATAAAAGAGTAAATTTTTCATTTATGCAAACCCAGACACAACAGGTAAAACAACAACTACAAACATTGACCAAGCAGTATAAATAGGTAAATAAGAGCCAATAACCTGTATTAAGCTATCTCCTGTGATTTGTTGTTTTATAAACTTAAGATAGCTATTTAAAATAAGGCTGAGGTGGATAAATATTAAAATATTAGCTCCTATTACCACAATTCTATTAACGGTAATACCATACTCTACTAAACGAAATAAAATGGCTGATAAAGCAATAATATTGATAACAAGTGTGGTTAAAATTAATGCAATACTAATAAAATCACTCAATTTAGAAGAATGTACTTTAACTACCCGCTCTGAGAGAGAAAAGACACTAATTCCCCATACAATAAGTAATAAACCATTAAAAATAATCAGAAAATCACGTTCCATATAAGGATTTTTTTGCAGAACTAACATGGTTAATAAATAACCAATTACAGTGACTAAAAAGAGCGGGGCAAAGGTATTTGCTATCAGTGTGGCAAGCTTACTTTCTCTCCCTAATATTTCATCATATAAAAAGGTGGCAACAAGTGGAGCAGCGACTAAACCCAGTGGAATAATATAACTCATATACCAGCTTTCAATGGATAAATTAATTCCTTTAAATAAACCTAATGTGATAGATGTAAGAATTATCCCACCAATTAGTATTAATACCGTATAAATCATGGTATCACCTAAATAACGAATATAACGTAAACGTGCTTCAGCAGAACGCCATTCTTCCGCCATATAGCTAATCCCCAGTAGTGAAAATAATACCAGTGGTAAATGAATCAGGGACATTACTGTGGAGTCTGATGTGTTTTCACTAGGGAGTAAGGCAATAACGATTATTAAACTTAAAAAAACACCTATAACCATTTGCTTTTGCTGAAGTGAAGCCACAAAAAAATGCATAAAATAGAGAATTAAAGCTCCTATCATAATAAGAGAGGGAAAACGAGAATAAAACCAGTTTTCTGAGATTGGAGTGTATTCAGGTGATTTGATCAGTATGGTCGCAATAAATGAGGCAATGATAACAAAAAATAGTTTTTTATAATGCGTGGGAGAGGTGGGTTTTGTATAACTTAGACGTGCCTGCCAAACTTGTAATATAGTCGAATCAGGATGTTGTGTGACAGCCTCATCAAACCAAATTAAAAATTGTTTAGGGTTTTCTTGATAGAGCGTTTCTAATTGTTTCGGCTCTTGAAGATAATCAATTATTTTATTTTTTTTGCTATCCATTTTTCTATTCTTTATTAAGAAACTGATTATATTTTTATAGTCAGTGCAATACTTAGTTGTTAATTACTTGACATTACATGATTTTTTCATTTATATATCATAGTCTATATAACAATAATTACCTCAAATTAGTATGATAAATTAAAAATACCCATCAATTATTTAAAGTACAGGAGGTATACCATCATTATGTACTTATCGAAAAAATACCAACTACTTTGGCAGATAAAAAATTTTATAATACCTTGGGTTTTATTGGTTTTTTTTATGAGCCCCCATGCCCAAGCAGCTATTAGCTTAGATATTGAACGTCTCAGTGATACACAAATTAAGATTAGTGCATCAGGGACATTTGATGATCCTACCCCAAGTTTACGTAGTTATCGTATAGCATTGATTAATCCTTTTGATAAGTTTGCAACGGGCACGGTCAATATAACAAATAATCAGCTTGTTACAGATTTACCTGCTGCACTTAATGCTTCAGAAGCAAGTCAGGTGTTTAGTGTTAAGAGTATCAATCAACCTGTTTTATTATTAGAGCTTGATGGTAAGTCTGTTGCAGGCAATATGATTTCAGGCTCTGTTGAGTTAACACTTACAAATGGAGCCCATTTTGCAAAAGCAGGAAGCTCTGGTGATGTATATTATGGAAGTAATAATGCAGCACAGTTATTAACAAATACAGGGAAGTGGAGTGTTAAAACAACAACAGCCCCACCTAGCAGCATAGGAAAAACCAGCTTATTTTTAAACAACAACCAATTTACTGCTGGTAGTTTAATAAGCTTAGATGTTGAAATTGAGCCCAATGATATTGCAGCAAATCAGGTTGATGTTTACATTGGTATGATTTCCCCTAGTGGAGCATTTTTAAGCCTTAATTTAAATGGACAATTTCAACCAGGTGTTCATGCGCTTGTTAATAATTGGACACCCACACGTTTATCTCGTACTACATTGGTATCGCAAACACTAGCAGGAAATTTACCAACAGGTAAATATACAACCTATATGGTGATGGTACCTACTCAGGCAGATGCAACCCAGCAAAGTAATTGGCTCAGTTTATCATTACAAGATTTTACCTTGAATAATAAAGAAGGGGGGGGAGATACTGATCCTAGTAATACTGGAGGAGATTTGATTGATCCAAATGCCCCTCCTTCCAATATTATACCCCTTGTTAAATTTGCTGATATTACTTTACCTGTTGCTTTGGAAGATAGTGTCAGTACTGAAACAATTTGGTCATGGGGGGGCTCATTAAATCCACGCCTCTATCATGCACCAATGGCAGATGGTCGTACCTTATTTGGCTGGACTGATTTAAATTATAAGGGGCATGTTAGTATTATTAATAATGCAGGTAATGCATTAGAAAAAACCTTTGATTTTGATTACCCTGTGCGAGGGGTTGTTGCACATGATGATGGTACATTTGCCGTTTTATTACATCAATCAACAGCCTTTAACCCTAAACATTCATATCAAATATATTTATCAAAACGTCGTGCTGATGGGAGTGAGATGTGGACGAGTAATTTAACAGGTTGTGCGGTTCCTCGTTTAGAAATCAGTGATAATCATACTGTGCTTGGTGATATTCGTCTTGCTTATGGTAATGGGCGTTATGGTGCTTACCATACGGTTTATGGTAAAGATTGTTTTGGTGGGCATCATGGTGACCAGCTTACTTTTATTGATGATAATGGTGAAAAATTAGGCGGTGGTTGGCGTTGGGGTTGCTCTCACTCTGTTGGGCAAGTCCTTGCCTATAATCCTAGTTTGGATAATTTTGCCGCAGTGTGTTCAAGTGATGCCTACCCACATGTTGGATTAGTCATTAATAATGCACATCATATTTTTCAAGCCTCTATAGCTCAAAATGGGCAGGTTTCTGCACAGCTTGGGCAAATTGTACCAACAGAAACGGGTTGGTTGTTACTCTTTAATGCTGTTAATCGCCCTTGTTGTGCCGCAAAAGGTACAGGTTTAGCTATTATTGATGCTGATTTTAAAGTGAAAGAAACTGTATGGTTAGGAAAAAATAGTGATGGTGAGCAAGATGCAGGGATGGCTCGTATAGGGGGGCGTAACTCTAACCAATTTCTTGTTGGCTGGCGTGATGGAGATGATCATTGGTTAGCCGTGGTAGATGGTACAGGAAAGTTTATTATTCAACCTGAAGAGGTTCGTCAATCATTACGTGCTGAGGGGAAAAATATTGAATGGGGACGGCGTAATGAACCATTTCGTACTCGCCCCGATGGTACTGTTTCATGGATACAAGGTGGGCGTAAAAAAACAACAATCCGTTTTTATCACTTTAAACCTTAAATAATTAAAAATTAATTAGCTGCTTACCTTATAAATAAGGTAAGGTAAGCGGCTTATCTAATACATTAATTATAAAAAATGATGCTAAATTTTAGTTCTACACAAATCCGTAATCAACTCTATCAGCTAAACCGTAAAAAACTCCTGTCGGTTAAAAATTTAAACGGTGCTTTAACATCTATTAATATTCCACCAAGTACTAGACAATGGCAATATTTTATTGATCATTTTTTACTATGGTTAGGCAGTATATTAATGACTATCGGAGGGATGTTCTTTTTTGCTTATAACTGGACAGCACTTGGTAAATTTACCAAATTTGCAATGTTAGAAGTGATTATTCTGGTATTAATGATCTGGGCAGTGAGCTGGGGCTGGAAAAAATTAAGTGGGCGTATTGCATTGTTGGTCGCCGCTTCTAGTGTAGGGGTATTACTTGCTGTGATTGGACAAGCTTATCACAGTAGTGCAGACAGTTATCAGCTGTTTCTCTTTTGGAGTATTGCTTTAATCCCTTGGGCAATCATTGCTCGCTTTATTGGTTTATGGGTGATGATACTCATCCTACTCAATGTAAGCACTTTTTTTTATTGGCAACAATATAGTGATTATTCTGTACGCATTTGGTTTACATTTGGGAGTTTATATCTCATTAATACCGCTGCATTTTTTATCAGTTTACTGGTGATAAAACACCGTGCATGGTTGAGTCAACTGACCTACATAGCTACTTTATTTTGCTTAACTATACTGTATTTAGATAGCTTATTTAATACTGATAGTATGAATTGGTATAGCAGTATTTTTCTTTATTACCCTGTTTTTATTGGAATCAGTATCTATTATTTTCAATATAAACAACGTGATATTTTATGTCTTGCTAGTAATGCTTTGAGCATGATTACCTGCATCAGTGTAACAACGGTGTATATTGCGGACGTGGACAGTGCAGGATTAATTATTTTACAAGGCTTATGGGTGGTCGCTCAGGCCTCTATTGCTAGCTATTGGTTACGTCATATTGCAAAGCAATGGCAGCTTTCATCATAAAGCATTGCGGCGTTTTTCCATCATCGCATCTAAAATGGGGCGGAAAATAATTTGCATGGCAAAGCCCATTTTTCCCCCAGGGACAACTAAAGTATTCGGGCGAGACATAAATGCACCTTGAATCATGGATAATAAATAAGTGTAATCTTGATCTCGGTATTTGTTAAAACGAATAATGACTAAGCTCTCATCTGCTGTTGGAATATCACGAGCAATAAAAGGGTTGGAGGTATCAACAAGTGGGATACGTTGGAAGTTAATATGAGTATGTGAAAACTGGGGCACAATGTAGGTCACATAATCAGGCATTCTTCTAAGAATGGTTTGGGTCACCGCTTCCACTGAATACCCCCGCTCTTTACAATCACGGTTAATTTTTTGTATCCATTCCAAGTTAACACTGGGCACAACCCCAATTAATAAATCTACCCATTGCTCTACATCTACATCAGGCGTGACGACCCCACCATGCAAACCTTCATAAAAAAGTAAATCAGTATTTTCAATTAAAGGCATCCACTCGGTAAACGTACCCACTTCTTGATCATATTCATAAGCCTCTTCTTCATTATGTAAATAAAAACGGCGTTTCCCTGTTCCTTCTAAAGAGTATTCATGAAATAAAGCTTCTAATTTATCAAAATGATTGGCTTCAGGGCCAAAATGACTGATATGTTGATCTAACTCTTCAGCTTCAGCAACCGCTACTTTCATCTGCTTACGGTTATAACGATGAAAACTATCTCCCTCAATAAAAGCAGCATTAATTTTTAACCGTCGAAAAAGTTCTTCAAATGCTTTTTTTACTGTGGTTGTCCCTGCTCCTGATGAGCCTGTGACTGCAATAATGGGATGTTTTTCAGACATAAATAAACCCTGTGATATTTAAATTATGATAATTCTAAATTAAAAGGAAAACTATTTTTTAACCATAACATATGGTAAAGATTACCATAAAAAGGTAGATTTTTTACTATGATACACATTTAATCTTTACATGCGTGATCGTTAAAATATACATGACGCTATAGGTCATTACAGTATGTGATAACATCACAGGAAAAGTGATTAAAATGGTATAAAAAGGCAGGAAAGCATACTTTCCTTAGCCATTAACTAAGGAAAGTTTGTGATAACATGATTGATGTCACTTTATTGACAGCATAGTGTTTTACTATAAAGCTGAATACATAATCTTAGTTAATCATTGAGTAATTGTGTTACGGTTGAAAGGAGTGTTTCAATTTGTGTTGGCTTTGTTAAATAAGCATCACAGCCTGCTTGTAATGCAGCTTCTTTATCTTTTTCAAAGCTGGATGCAGAAAGCGCGATAATAGGTTGCATAAACGCATCATTACGTAATGCTTCAATGGCATGATAACCATCCATGACAGGCATTTGTAAATCCATTAGTACAATATCAGGTTGGAATTGTAAGGCAAGCTCATAGGCTTCTTGTCCATTTTCAGCACAAATCACCTTATATCCCCCTGTTTGCAAATAGAATTCCATTAATGTACGGATGCTATTTACATCTTCAGCAAGCAAAATAACATAATGTTTAGATGTCTCTTCTTTTGCATCTTGTACCTCTGCTATAGAGAGGTTTTCAGCACTGGTATGTGCCAATGTTGCTTGAATACTACCTTGAAAAGTAGAACCATGTTCAGAAGAGTGGAGTAATGTTAACTCTCCCCCCATCAACTCAATCAGTTGATAACTAATTGCCAGCCCTAAACCAACCCCCGGTAAATGTTTCACTTCATCCGCACGTTGAAAAGCAGTAAAAATACGCTGTTGAATATCTTCAGCAATCCCTGTCCCTGTATCTGTGACAGTAAAAATTAAAGCATCATCTTGCCAATCAATTTGTAACTTAACATAACCTTGCGTAGTAAATTTAATAGCATTATTTAATAAGTTGATAATGACTTGGCGTAAACGCAACTCATCAATATATAAACGTGCAGGCACATCATTAGTAATTTTTAAGCGTAAATCGAGATTTTTTTCTTGGGCTGCGGGGTAAAATACACGGTGCAGCTCATGGACTAATTTTTTAATATCACAGTTACTGGCTTGTAACACCACATGCCCCATCTCTAATTGTGTTTGTTCTAAGACATTATCAATTAATGATAATAAATGGGTGGCATTATCTCTTACTGTCGATAGATAATTTTCTGCATTTTCAATATCTTTATTACATTCAACAATTTCATCATTATCTTTTTGTACATTTTCCATTAACTCAGTATAGCCTACAATAGAGGTTAATGGCGTACGTAATTCATGGGATAAGTTAGCAATAAAGCGACTTTTTAATTCACTTTCTTGTTCAATGTGCTTTTTTTCCTCAACTAACGCTTGGCGTGCCATTTCTAATTCTTGCACAAGACGACTTTGTTGATAAGCAAGCAAGCTTAATTCATTGGCTTGTTGCTGTACTTTTTGTTGGCGATCATGTTCTGCGGTGGCATCTAATAATAAAATAGACGTCCCTTCATTGGTTGGAATCAAATGAACATGGGCTGCACTGCCTGATTCTGTACCAACAAATTGCAATATTTCTGTATGTCGAACAGGTAAAAAACCTTCTAAAAAAGGCACTTGTTCTACCACAGCTTGTCCTGTCTTTAAGTGGTTTAAGCCATAATGGTGAGGGTGCCCGCTCCATGAAACCAGATTACCGTCTCTATCTACTTGCAGATATGTCATGATCATATCTGAAACCCACATCGCACGGATGTACTTGGCAATGCTTAAAGGAATAGTAGACATGGGAATCTCCAGCATGAAATACAGAAAGTAAAAGTGTAAACCAATCGATTAAATAAATGGTGTGTGTAGTGATTTATGTTGCTTAAGTATCTAACATTTTAATACTTAATAATGAGAAAGCATCTTCTACGCCAATTCCTGTTTTAGCACTAGTGTGTATAATATTCCACCCTTGTGCCATATGGGAGCTCACAAGTTGTTTGCCAATTTCCCATTGATCACGTAAATCAGCTTTATTTAATAATAAAACAAAAGGCTTATCACCAAGGTGATTAGAGACTTCTTTTTGTAAATTTATTGCACTGTCCCATGTTGGACGGCGTGTCCCATCAACAACAAGAATATATCCTGCAGCACCACGTAAATAACTAGCTGTGGCAGTGGTTAATGCACCATTTCCTGCAATATCCCATAAAATTAATTTTACTTGACGACCATCAACCAAATCAACAAGTTTGGTATCAATTTTAACACCAACCGTTGTTAAATATTTATCAGAAAAGGCTTGTCGTACAAAGCGTGATACCAGACTGGTTTTTCCAACAGAAAAATCACCAATCATGCAAATTTTCTTTTGTTGCATAAATTATCTTTAAAAAAACTGGATAGATATTTTTTAGGGAGCGGATTTATTCATTAAATTAGTTTATTGACCGCTTAGTCTTTATAGCACACTTTTTCCTTGGGATAAAATGTACTATTTATAGTATACAGTATGAAAAACTATTTTTTAGTGCTATTTTTCACATAGAAACTAACTTTGCGTTGATTAAAATTAGCTTCTTTCTCTCCAAAAAGAATATCTTCTTTTTTAGCCACACTCAGGTAGCGCGTATGAATACCTTGCTGTTTTAGCCACTCTAATGTGACTTGGGCACGCGCTTGACTTAATTGTAAGTTGCGATCACGGTTATCTAACCCATCTGTATGCCCAGTAATATGAATAATAAGTGCTGGTTTTTTCAAGCGTTTTGATAAGATAATCAATTGCTTGATATCATTGACTAGTTTTTGGCGTTTAGGATCTTTTTCTGAGGTGGAAAAAGTTGTCCATTGTCTAAAAAGTAATTGATAGGTATTAATAACAGTCACTAATTGCTCATAGCTTGAAATATCTGCATTGTGTAAGGCTGTATGATCAATTTTTGAGAACCCTGTTAATTTTTTAGTGTCACTTAATAAGCGTTGATATTCAGGCGTGATGACATGACCTTCAAGGTATAATTTCTTTTGTTTAACGGTAAGGTTTGCAGCTTTAGAAGGTTTTAATATTTTTGTTGCGTAATGAAGTAAGTGTTTATCTGTCGAAATTAATTGATGGGTATCCACCTCTTTTACACCTGCAATGCTATGAACACGCTGTTGCGTTTTTGACAGCCATGCTGATGGTGCATAACCTGATAGCTGTAACTTACCTGTCTCAAATACTGTATTGACTGTTTTGGGAGGATTTAGTTGATATGCAATCCGTTTTTTTACAAATTCAGGACTTAGATCTTCATAAGCACGCCACTGCATAGAAATATCTTTCAAACCTTTTTGTTGCATTATTTGGTTTGGATCATCTGCCAATTCATCACGTAATCCTGTAATAAATAATTGCTTATCTTTCATCCAATAGGAAGCAACAACAATTCCTGGTGTATCACGTAAAGTACTGAGAAAATCTTTTAAGGCTTGGCTGAGTGGCTCATCACGCTTTAATTGAGTTAAATCAACAGTATGACTACCTGCTAATAAAGGCAGAATATGCTCTGCTTTATCTACCCATGCAGTAGGAGCAGAACCTTGTACAAATAAGGTATTGTTATCCCAGTTAAACTTTACTGTGTTAGGAGGAGATAAGGTGGTTTTAATACGCTGGTTAATAAATTCAGGGCTGTCATCTTGATGATTTACCCAAACCCCTGCGACATCTAACTGGTATTCTTTTGCAAGTACAACAGGATCAAGTGCTAAAGGATCACGTAAGCCATGAATAATAATTTTTTTATTATCCTCTTCAACTGTCATGATATGAATGCCAGAAGCAGCCGTTAGTTCTGCTAAATAAGCTGATTTTCGTTGCCCAAATTGATAATAATGATAGGCAAGACTGCCTAAACCTCCTGCAATAACCAATAAAATTAATACATTAATTGGAGAGAGTAGTTTCTTTTTGCGCGCTTCAACTTCAGGTTTAACTTGAGAGGCAAGGGCTTTTTGTAATAATTGTTCTATATCATTAAATGCGGGGTCAGAGGTATCCCCTTCAAAATGCTCTAAAATACGCCCATAATGTGCATGAAGTGATTCCTGTAACACACGCATGACTTCACGGAAACTATAAGGTGCTGCCCCACGAATAACACAAGCCAGTACAGCATGAGGCCCTCGCTCTAACCATACATGGTACTCTCCAATTTCAACACTATTCAGTTGTTCTGTACGTGTTGTTGAAAAAGAGTCTTGAATAAAATCTTGAATTGCGGTCAGCATTGCCGAGATGGCATCTCCATCCCCAATGCTGGTATCCTCTTGCATCACATGTTGCATCAGCAAACCTGTATGCTTATGAATTAAGAAAACTTGCTCAACACGATATTGTAAAGTACGTTCAAGTACAATCTCAGCAAAGGAGCGACGTTTAACTTTAGCCTCTAACCACCATTTTACATTACGTGGAGATAAAGTACTTTCTACCCGTTGATTCAATGATTGAATTAAGTTTTTTAAGGACTCATTGATGGAGCGACGAATGGCTGGCCCCATAATGGGAAATAGTGCATCTGCAAAGACTTGGGTATCTTTTTCTACTGATTGCTTAATACAAAACTCTACAGGATGTTGTAAAGAATTAACTAATTGTTCACTATTTTTTTCATTATTTGCTTGCCGAATCGCATTGGGTAAAATTTGTGCCACTTCCACACTACGGCGTTCAGCATCATCTAAACGTACTTCTAAACGCTTAAAACGCTTTGCTAATTGTGTATTAAGCTGTTGTGATGTGGATTCATTTTTAGTCACAAAATCAGAGACAGAGCTATCAATAATATTTACTTGCTCAGATAGTTGTCGGTTACTTTGTTGCAAAGCTAAGACTGTTTTTTGCAAACTATCAACATGATTTAAGCGTGATTCATGTTTTTGCACATCAGTTTCAAGGGCTTGAAGCTGTTGGCTCGTATTTTGCGAAAATTGACGAATTGAACGCAATGCATTCGCAATAGTGGTTTTCAGTGCAGGCTCTATAGCAGGCATGAGTGCTTTCGCATATTTGGCAGGAGTTTCTTTAAACGCATTTTGCATACACTCTGTGGTCGATGTATGCAAAGCTGTACTGATCTCAGATTGGTATTTTGAAGATCGTAAGGCATTGGGTAATATCTGCGCAATTTCATCACTACGTTGTTGAGTATTATTTAAACGATGTTCTATTGCATCCAACCGCTGTTCATCATCACTCAGTAATAAAGTGCGTAATTGACTGTATTCGTCCATCTCTTTCATCAAGCCAAAAAAAACCGTAAGAGGTTTTTATATCCTCTTACTATAGTGATGTTAGTTTATGCGCAGAAATTAAAGTATTACTCTGAATCAGTAGAAACATTAAAATCTTTATTTAAACGAATCGCAAACTCAGTGAAAAATGCGGCTAAATCACTGCGGTTAATTTTTTCTTCGCTTAATTGGCGAACTTCACGTTTTACTAACTCTGTGACACTGTCATTTTGCTGGCGCAACTGCATAGAAAGCTCTTGGAACTTAGTATGGGTTTGTTGACGTAGTTGCTTGATATCACGTGTAAACTGTTCATCTAATTGAACTAAGCGATTGCTGAGTTCATTTTTTAAACCATTGATATCATGCTGTAAATCTTGTACAGCTAATAAACGTTCTTGGCGTTCTGTTTTAGATTTCTCGCCTAAGTTATCAATTTCGTTGTTAAGTAAATCCTCTATGGCTTTTACACGCTGTAACATTTCTTCGCGTAAATGCCCGCCTTCTTGTGCGACACGCTCTTCTAAACGTTTAAAACGTTTATCGTAATCACGCATGTGCCCACCGAATAAAATATCACGAATTTTATCGATATTTCCGACATTAGCACCAATATTTTCAACACTGGCTTCTAGTGTTGCATCCACTTCATTTGACTCTAATTGTTGTTCAGCAGCACGCAAATTTTTATCAACATCTCCCGCACTTGCGTAGCTGGAATTATCTTGAGTCATTTTATTTCCCCCTGATGTATGGACAGATAGAACATGCGGCTTTTCAAATTGACTGATGCTTGCCATAGGTGTTTCTTGTGTTTCATTGGACATCATATTGCTCCCGCAACGCGTATGTCAGATAAAATTTGTAGTAATAAAAATTATTTAATAATGCAGTATGATAGCATGATAAAGTGTAGAAATAGCGTTATTTTTCGCTACTTATATGACAAAATATCATGTATTACTTACTTAAATTATAGGGTGTAACTTTACTATGATGCATAGTTAATGATGCACGCTATGCTAACATGATTTAAAAATATCTCATACTTATCACTATACATTAATTATCTAATTGTATCATATATAGATATAGGCATATCTAAACTGAAATAAATACCTTAAAAACATTTTTAATGTTTTACTTTAAATAATAGCTCTTTTTTATCTTTTTGTTGTGAGAAGGCGATAAAATTATCGGCAACCAACACTATAATTTTGAGTCCCCTTTGATACGTTTTATAATGGGCAGCTGAAAAAACTATTAGCTTAATTTTAATAGTTTCATGAGAGAAAAATAATGTTAAAAAATTTAACTATTAAAAACTTTCGGCAATTTGAAGAGGTCACACTCCAAAAATTAGCCCGTATTAACCTTATTGCAGGTAGAAACAATGTAGGTAAATCTAGCTTATTAGAAGCAATAGAATTATATGCTGCTGCTGGGTCACCTTATATTGCTGCACAATTATTAGATAAGCATGAAGAACGTACTTTATTTAATGGTGAAGAGAATCAGCTTCCTCTTCAGTATTTATTTCACCAACGTCACATTAATAAGAGCATTCTTTATATTGGTGATCAGGAAGAAAAAAATTATTTAACTTATACTCACCATCAGTTTATTGAGCAAGATATAAATATTGATAACTTACCTAAAGGAATAGAGCAAGAAAATCACCCTCTTACTCGGTTAGGGATTGCACGTATAAAGAAAATACACAAAATTGAACAAAATGAAGTGACTCATGAAAATAAGTTAAATGGGGTGGATATTTCTTTCCAATATAATTCATTGAGTGAAGTGAAAAACCGCCCTTTTTTATATGAAAGTAATTATGATGAAAAAAAGGAGCGTTTACGCTATCACGATTTAGCAGATGAATTAGGACTTCCTGCTACACGCTCTGTGCCTACAGGTTTATGTAAAACAGAAGAGCTTGCTCGTATGTGGGATGACATTGTTTTTACTTCAAAAGAACAACAAGTTATTCAAGCTTTACAGTTTATTGAGCCAAAATTAATAGATATCACCTTTATTCGTAATAAAATGATTGTGGTAAAGCTGGCAGATCGACATGAACCTATTCCGTTAAAAAGTTTAGGTGAAGGAGTATCACGATTATTTCAGTTATTTTTATACATGGTTAATGCTCAAAAAGGTGTTTTATTAATTGATGAATTTGAAAATGGTTTACATTATCGTATTCAGCCTAAAATCTGGGCATATATTTTTCAATTAGCAGTTGATTTAGATATCATTATTTTTGCAACAACGCATAGTTTTGACTGTATTCGTAGCTTTTCTACTGCATGGGAAAAATTCCCAGAGCTTGGAAGCTACCATCGATTAAGCCATAGTAAAGTTAATCATAAACTGCTTGCCGTTATGTATGATCAACCCTCATTACTTGATGCAATAAAGTATGAAGCTGAGGTGCGCTAACTATGGCACAGGTAGCCAGTATTAAAATAATTAACAATTTAAATGAATTTGATCATTCAAAAACAGGTATTTTATTTGTTGAAGGTATTGATGAATGCAATGTAATACGTGTGTTACTTCAAAAATATGACATAAATAGTGAAAATATAGTTATTTTGAATTGTCGTGGTAAAGAAAATTTAACTAAAATTTTAGCGCAATTTTTACACAGTGATGAGTACTCTTATCAATATGTTGGTATTATATTAGATGTTGATGACCCTAAACATGATGGTATACAAGCTTGCTTACAAAGTATTCAAAATATTTTTAATAAGCAGCAACAACACTATGATCCTGCATTTAATTATCGCAAGCAGTTTACAGCTAAAAAAATAACTGATACAGGATTAGTTATAAAACCTCAAAACTATCATTTACCTCATGTTGGTGTTTGGTTGATGCCAAATAATAAAGATAATGGCATGTTAGAAGATTTTCTCATGAAGCTATTAAATAGTGATTTAGAAAAAAATGCCATTGAGTTTGCAAAAAAATGTGTAGAGGAAGCACAAACCAAAGGGTTTGCAAGCTATAAACCAACACATCAAAGCAAAGCAATTATTCACACTTATTTATCATGGCAAGATCCAACAGGTGCTCCTTTTTCTCAAGCACTTCAAAATAAAACCCTTAAACATGATGCACCCCTTGCACAGAATTTTATCCATTGGTTAAAGGACACATTTGCACTATGAACGTATTAATTATTGGTAACGGTGGGCGTGAACATGCCTTAGCGTGGAAAGCAGCACAATCACCAGCAGTTGAAACTGTCTTTGTTGCCCCAGGGAATGCAGGGACTGCTTTAGAACCTAGCGTTAAAAATGTCGCCATTGGCGTAGAAGATATTGAAGCGCTCGTTAAGTTTGCACAAGAAAATACAGTGGGCTTAACCATTGTGGGCCCTGAAGCGCCGTTAGTGATTGGTGTAGTTGATGCTTTCCGTGCTGCAAACTTAAAATGTTTTGGTCCTACTCAAGGGGCAGCACAATTAGAAGGCTCTAAAGCCTTTACAAAAGATTTTCTGGCTCGTCATAACATTCCTACTGCTGGCTATGGTAATTTTACAGATGTTGCCAGTGCCTTAGCTTATGTAGATAAGTTAGGTGTGCCTTTAGTGATTAAAGCGGATGGTTTAGCGGCTGGAAAAGGGGTGGTGATTGCACAAGATATTGATCATGCAAAAGAAACGGTAAAAGATATGCTTTCAGGGCAATCTTTTGGTGAAGCAGGACACCGTGTGGTAATTGAAGAATTTCTACAAGGTGAAGAAGCCAGCTTTATTTGTATGGTAGACGGTGAAAATGTGTTAGCTTTAGCCACCTCCCAAGATCATAAAGCCCGTGATGAAGGTGATAAAGGGCCTAATACAGGGGGGATGGGTGCTTATTCTCCTGCGCCTGTGGTCACTGATGAGATGCATCAGCGCATTATGGAACAAGTGATTATGCCAACTGTACGCGGTATGGCAGCAGAAGGTAATCCTTACACTGGCTTTTTATATGCTGGGGTGATGATTAATGATCAAGGTGTGCCAAATGTTTTAGAGTTTAACTGTCGTTTTGGTGACCCTGAAACCCAGCCCATCATGTTACGCCTACGTTCTGATATTGTTGAACTGTGTTTAACTGCATTAGAAGGTAAATTAGATACAGCAGAAGCAAACTGGGATCCACGTGCCAGTTTAGGTGTTGTATTAGCCGCAGGTGGTTACCCTGCTGATTACCGTAAAGGCGATGTGATTTCTGGATTAGACTGCGATAAAGACTCTGATACGGTGAAAGTATTCCAAGCAGGTACAAAGTTGAATGATGCACAACAAGTGACTACCAATGGTGGGCGTGTATTATGTGTGTGTGCATTAGGTGACAGTGTGTTAGAAGCCCAACAAGCAGCGTATAAAGCAGCGAATAATATTAAATGGGATGGGATGTTTTGTCGTCTTGATATTGGTTACCGTGCTATTGCACGTGAAATTGCCGCAGCAGATAAATAAAGAGGCAGTGCATTGAGTTACCAAGTTGTTAGTGATTTATTACAAGAATGTGCCTGTGGTGTTGGGGCTGCTGAAGCACACGGTATTGTTTGTGGCTTATTATGTGGTGAAGCCGATGTAGATTTAGTACGTTGGTGGCAATTATTAGATGCTAAAAACCTACCTGAACAAGACGGTGAAAATCTATTACAAGATTTATTAAACCAAACCTCAGATGATTTATCCTCTCCTCAGTGTAATTTTGCCTTATTTTTACCTGATGATGAAAGGGATATTGACGAGCGGGCTGAAGCTTTGGGACAATGGTGTCAAGGTTTCTTATATGGTTTGGGGATTACTGCCCCTGAAGAAGAGGCAGAGCTGCAAGCTGAAATTCTCCATGATATTAGCAAAATTTCACAAATCAATCACTTAAACAGTGATGATGATGAAAGTGAACGCGCCTATATGGAGTTGGTCGAATATTTGCGAGTGGCAGTATTACAAGTTTACGCCATTCAACGCCAATAAAGAATAATGATTAAACAACACGAATTTGCACAACGCCGCCAACGCTTAATGGATATGATGGGAGGGGGGAGCATTGCCATTGTTCCCGCTTCTCCCGTTCGTTCTCGTAATCGGGATGTTGATTATACCTATCGCCCTGATAGTGATTTTTATTACTTAACTGGGTTTGCTGAACCTGAAGCAGTGATGGTTTTATTACCAGAACGTGAGCAGGGGCAGTATATTTTATTTTGCCGTGAGCGTGATATTGAGCATGAGCAATGGCACGGTCGACGCGCGGGTTTAGAAGGCGCGTGCGAGTTATATGGGGCAGATGATGCTTTTCCTATCGATGATATGGATGAGATCATGCAAGGCTTGCTAGAGTGCTGTGATCAACTGTATTACGCAATGGGTGTACACCCTGATTTTGATCATCATGTATTAGATTGGTTAAATCAGTTGCGGGAAAAAGGGCGTAAAGGCATTAATGTCCCTAAAGAGATTATTACCTTAGATCATATTTTGCATGAAATGCGCTTATTTAAATCATCGACTGAATTAGGTGTGATGCAACATGTGGCAGATTTATCTGCTGAGGCACACCGTCGAGCGATGCAAATTTGTCGCCCTGATATGTATGAATATGAGCTAGATGCTGCCATTATGCATGAATTTATGCGTCATGGTTGCCGTCATGCTGCCTACCCCAGTATTGTCGGGTCAGGGGAAAATGCGTGTATCTTGCATTACATTGAAAATAACCGCCAAATGCAAGATGGGGATTTAGTACTGATTGATGCGGGGGGAGAATTTGATTCTTATGCTGCGGATATTACACGTACTTTTCCTGTTAATGGGCGTTTTAGCCCTGAACAGCGTGAAATTTACACGATTGTATTAGCAGCACAAAAGGCTGCCATTGCCGCCTCGGTGGCAGGGGCAAATTGGGATGCACCTCATCAGGCTGCAACAAAAACCATTATTGAAGGTTTGCAATCTTTAGGCATTCTGATTGGTAAATACGATGATATTTATGAAGAAGGTTCCTATCGTCGTTTTTACATGCATCGTACAGGGCATTGGTTAGGTATGGATGTGCATGATGTCGGTGATTATAAGGTTGATAATGAATGGCGTACCTTAGAAAAAGGCATGGTCATGACCATTGAACCGGGGATTTATATTCCTCAAGCTGAAGATATTGATCCACGTTGGTGGAATATTGGTATCCGCATTGAAGATGATGTCGCCTTTACTGATAAAGGGCTGCATATTCTCACTGCTGATGCACCAAAAGAAATTGCAGATATTGAGCAACTCATGTCACAGTAATTTTCTTTAATAGCTAGGTCATCTCACCTCCCTAGGGGTGACCTCGTTTATTTTCTCCCATTGAACACCCAAAGCGGATACCCTGCCTATGCTAGAAAATGCTCGAATTCGTCTTGCTGGTATGGAAGCCTTATTGCTACTTTGCTTTATTGCTTTATTAGTTGGCTTACTTTCAGGGAGTGTGATCATTTTTTTCCGCTTTCTGATTGAAGGTGTACAGTCTTTTATTTTCCCTCATGGTATTCCTGAAAAATTTGATAATCTTCCTTTAGCTGTCCGCATTTTGCTCCCTGTGAGTGCTTCGATTGGTTTGTATTTTGTTCTCACATGGGTACCTGCCGCCTATCGTGCGACAGGGATTGTGCATGTTATTGAACGCTTTAATTTTCATCAAGGCTATTTATCATGGCGTAATGCACTCACCCAGTTTTCAGGTGGCTTAATTGCATTAATAGCAGGTTTTTCTGTTGGTCGGGAAGGGCCTTCTGTACATTTAGGGGCTGCCTGTGGCAGTGGCTTAGGGCAGATGTTACACCTACCTAATAATAGTTTACGTATCTTGGTGGCGTGTGGTGTCAGTGCTGGGATTGCTGCTTCATTTTATACCCCCTTGGCGGGAGTGATGTTCTGTATTGAAGTGATCATGATTGAATACAGCTTAAATACATTAGTCCCTATTGTATTATCAGCAGTGATTGGTGCGGTGATGACAGATATATTTTTTGGGGATGGGACGGTATTTATGGTACCTCATTTCCTAGTACAAGATTTCTCTGTTGAACTTCCGATCTTTATTTTATTAGGCATTACAGTTGGTGTGCTGGCAAAGTTTTTTATTATTGGGCTTAATTGGGTGACACGCATCAGTAGTACATGGCCCTTATTTCAGCGTTTATTTTTAGCAGGAGCATTAACAGGTTTATTTGGTGCCCTATTACCTGTTATTTTAGGGTCAGGCTATGACAGCGTAAACCTAATGTTAGTGGGAGAGATATCGTTAGTTTTATTACTACAAATTGCGTTATTTAAATGTATTGTCTCTTTTACCACGGTGGGGTTGGGTGTTCCTGCGGGGATTATTGGCCCTTTATTTATGATTGGGGCAGCAGCAGGCGGTGCTGTAGGTATTATTGCCTCTTATTTTTTTGAAGTAAACGAGATTTCTTCTGTTGGTTTGTATGCAATGCTGGGTATGGGCGCAATGATGAGTGCAACGCTACAAGCTCCGCTTGCTGGCTTGATTGCATTATTAGAACTAACAGGAAACCCCAATTTAATTCTACCTGAAATGCTGGTTATTGTGATTGCTAACCTTGTTGTGTGCAGCCGCCCGTGGAAGCAGCAATCTGTCTTTATGACTTTACTGCAAGCACGAGGCTTAGATGTACGAGATGATCCTGTTGCCCAAGCATTACGCCGTGTAGGAGTCGCAAGTGTGATGGAGCGGCATATTATTAAGCAACCCCGTTATATCTCTTTTAAAGAAGCGCAAACGTGTTTGCAAGCCACACCAATGTGGATTATTGTTGAAGAAGTTTTTGAGGATGAAATTTGTCGCAATAATTTATTACTAACTGCTGATTTAGCACATTTTGTTGCCACACACCCTGATGTTGAAACCATTGATTTACTTGCCTTGCCTGCAAAACGTTTACAGCTTGCCCCTATAGCCTTACAAGCAACATTACAAGAAGCATCACACGCCTTACAACATCAAGAGGCAGAGGCGTTGTATATCGTGCGCCATGAATTTAGTCGGCGGGAGCATATTTATGGTATTGTGACCCAAGACAAAATACAAAGTGCATATCAATAAGAAATATATCTATTCAAAATATACTTTATTAATTATTGACTTACAAGTAATGTAAGCCAACAATTTAAGCCACTATTATTATTTTTTATCTGCAGCTTTTTCTGCTTCAACTTGCTCTTTTGTAGGCACTGGATTCTTTTCTTTAGTTTCCACTTTTTTCAATTTAGCTTTATCAAAACCAACAATTTCTGAAAGATTAGGTTTATCTGACATGATTAGATCCTTATTAAGTCAGTGAGATGAAAAAGGGGAGTGATTAGAAACATTTTCTATGTACAATAGAAGGACCACTCTCATCATACTCTGTTTTGCTAATCCACATTTGTTGGAATGCATCAAGGGAGGCAAGAATAGAACCCCCAATCCAAACACTGTATTTTCGCTCTGGTGGAGCAATAATTTTAATTTTCATGGTAGGTGGAGCTAAAGCTGAAATTTCTTTTTGCATCCGATCAGTAATACCAGGGAACATGGTTGTACCACCACTTAAAACTGTATTAGCATATAAATCTTTGCGGATATCCACATCACACTTCATAATAGAATTGTAGGTTGTTTCATGAATACCTGCTGATTCCATTCCAATAAATGCAGGTTGGAATAATGTTTCAGGGCAACGAAAACGCTCACTGTCTAGTGTAATGGTTTGACCATCAGGTAGCTGATAGGTTTTCTCAAGTGATTTTCCACTGGCAGCTGTTTGCATTTCTTGTTCAAAATCAAGCGCAACATAAGAAAGCTTTTCTTTTATATCACGAACAATTTCAGTTTCTGCTTTTGCTGTAAGATTATAGCCACGTTCTGTCATGACTCTTGCTAAATAATCAGTTAAATCACGACCTGCTAAATCAAGTCGGATAATCGCATGAGGTAAAGCATAACCTTCATAAATAGGAACTGTATGACTCACACCATAACCTGAATCTAAAACAATTCCTGTTGTACGTCCACAGGCATAAAGTGCCAGTACTGCTTGAATAGCGACGTATATTGAAGGGACTCCAAAATTATCAAAGCATATCTGTGTCATTTTTTCACGATTTGCTTTAGGGTTTAGAGGTGCTTCAGTTAATAAAACAGGGTGTTCTTTTGGATCAACTCCAAGTTTTTCATGAAAAGTATAATGTAGAATTTTTTCATAATCATCCCAATTGGTCACAATGCCATGTTCGATGGGACGTTTAAGAGTAAGCTTATCACTATTGGCTAAAGCTTCATCTCCAACATAATATTCTTTGCTCATCGTTACACCAGCACGGGGGTAACCGACGACACTTGGGAAAACAGTTAAAGGTGCGTCATCTCCAGCAAAACCTGCTTTGATCATCCCTGACCCAGTATCAATTACAATGGGTACGCCATAATCTTCTGTCATTATCCATTTCCTTTAGAGTTCAACAAGTTATTTATTAAGGTTTTCTATTAAAATAATATTTTAAACTTTATCTGAAACAAAATAGATGTGCAATATCTTTATATTAGTTTTCATCTAATAAAGGTTTAGAGTCAAATATGAAAAGGTTTATGATGAAAATAAAGAGAAGCACAATAGAAAAAGTAAAAAAGGGAGTAGAGCCTTTTATAGTTATTATTTTTTATTTCTTTTTCACTATTTTTATATTTGTTTTTTATATACGTAATTGTTTAAAAAAGTTATTTGGTATTAAAAATATTGAAGTTGAAATTAAAGATCCTGAAAATATTAATCAACTTATTAAAGTGTTAAGTCAGCAATATCATAAAAAATATAAGTTGGAAGATGAGGCTGATATTCAAGAATATCTGATTGCTGAAATAAAGAAATATATTGAAGCAGGTGCTGATATTAATGCTCAAAATGATGAAGGTAACACACCACTTATTGAGATATTTAAATCAGATATTTATGATATTTTTGAAGATTATGATGGGGATAAGGAAGAAATTATAAAAAATAGAGCGGATATTGATTTTCCCCAAGTAAAAAACTTAATTCGTCTTGGAGCAGATAAAAGTATTGCTAATCATAAAGGGGAAACAATTGAAAGTATTGCTTTAAAACACGGAAAAGAAATTTATTCACTTTATCAAGAGCATTTTTTATAAAAACCTTGCAACTAAGCTTTTGAAAAAATGTAGTTTAAATAGCTATATTCTAATATTTAGAGTACATCCTGTTAGATATATTTTATCCAATAATCTAACAGGTATGATTATAAATATTCTAATGGTGGTGATGATGTTCCATTGTATCAGCAGAGTCAGAAGTGGGTGCACTGGCTGCTGCATCAGGCATCACATGACTACTGTGATCACCGTGTCCTGCATGTCCACCATGCCCAGAATGATCATGAGTACCAAATAACATAAACATACCAAACACTAAAATACAGGCACCTGCAACACGGCGTACCACTAACTTACGTGTAAATTGGGTAAAAACCTGAGCCGTCGCACCTAACATAAATAACATTGGTAATGTGCCTGCACCAAAAGCAAGTAATAAAGCACTACCTTGTAAAGGGTCAGCACTGGCTAAGGCTAAAGGTAAAATACTATAAACCAGCCCACAAGGTAACCAGCCCCATATCACACCTAAACCTAAAGCTTGCAATGGACTTTTAACAGGGATAAAGCGTCGCCCAATGGGCTCTATTTTTTTCCATAAATGTGCGCCTGATTTTTCTAAAATAGTCAGGGCTTGCCACCATGAGCCAATATATAAGCCCAAAGCAATCATAAATGTACCTGAAATCCATGCAGAGACAACATGAGGATTATCCATAGGTAACAGGTTAGAGAACTGTGCCCCTAAAAACCCCATCAGCCCCCCAGCAAGCATATAACTAAAAATACGCCCTACGTTATAAGTCAGCAAGTAGGGGAGTAAACGCAGGTACTTACCTCGAACTGATTCAGGTAAGCCCATTGTTAATGCACCAACAATTCCTCCACACATTCCCACACAATGTATAGATCCTGCCAGCCCAGCAAGAAAGGCTGTAATGAGTGTAAATTCGGTAGACATGCTGCCCCTTAACCAGTAAGCGTGTGTAATAAGGTATCGTGATTAAAAACAACTTATTAGTATATCATATCCCTATTTGACTATACGTATTCAATAACACAGTAATAGTAAGAAAGAGGTAGGCTTAAGGGGAATTTTTTAAGGAAAAAGATAACTAAATGTAGACAAAGAGGAGAGATAAATGGGACAAGTAAACATATGTCCCATTAATTTAAATTTAATGGCGCATACTGGGCGCATCTAAATTTTTACCTTTATTAATAATAGCCAAATATAACTCAATCGCATCATACTCTGGCGCATCAGGGGGGAGTGGGTTGGCACGAATACTGACATTACACCATTGTATACGTTTACGAATATCCCAAATTTCTCCACGACTGGTGCGATAAACAGGGAAATGATTAAGTACATTACTCAGCGGCAATAAATATTGCCCTCGTATCCAACGTTTAGCTGATGCTTGATGACAATCAGAGCATGAGAAATTAAGCTGTCCAATCTTTTGTTTAATCAGTTGTTCCCCTTTTTCAAAGGTTTTTTTACTATTTTTATCATCAATACTGACATTCATAGGAGTACCGTGGGCAAGATGTCGTAGATAAGAAGTCAAAGCTAAGTTTTTATAGCTACTAAAATAATATTTCTCTGTTGTGGTCGCTAATGCATGACGTGCAACAAATTCCTCTACCCCTAGAAATTTTTCCATAGAAGGTGCATATTTAGGCATTTGTGCCGCCCATGACTTAAATGTTTTTTCAGGCGTTTGATGACAATCAAAACAAGCTTTCCCATTTTTACCTTGTAGCTTAAATAAAGCTTCCCCTTTACTAACATAAAATAAAGCAGGATTTTCAAATAAATCTAAAGATTTATTCTGATGAATAGGGCGTTGACTGGGATCATCTAAAGGATTATTAAATTCATGACTTTTATTTAAAGTTTTTAAATAAGCAACAATATGAGTAATATCCTCTAAACTTAATAAACCATGTGCCCCCCAAGGTGGCATTAAAGTATTAGGGTTAAAGCGTCGCGCATCATAAATATAATTAAATAAATATTTATCGGAATACTCATTTTCACCTAACATACGTAAGTCACTGCCCACATTACCTGCTAACTTTGCCTCAGGGACAATATGACAAGCAACACATGTTCCGCCATTTTTACGACTGAATACTAATTCTCGTCCTTTTTTAACATCAGCCTTTATCTTGGGAATCTCTAATAATACAGATAATTTATTTGGTACACTGTTATCAGCTAAAGTATTAAACTGTGTCCAGTCATGTTGCCGCCATGACGCAGGGCGTTTCCACGGAACACGATATACTGTACTTTGTGTATCCAAGGCAACTGTATTACTAAAGCGTGCAGCAAAACTATGAGGAGGAAAAAAACCGATGATCATGCAGCTGTAAAGAATAATAATTTTTAACATGTGATATTCTCAGAATATTTTCAATCATTAATAATGATGTTTTATTTTTAAAATACGTTTTACTATTTTTTGCTAAATAAATGTATATATAAGATTAAATATTTATGCAATTTTCACACACATTATTAATGTGTTTAATTTATCATTAATAAATACTATTTTAATTATGGCATAAATATAGCTAACACAAAGAATATATATAATAAATTAGGTGATGTGCAATGTGTGGGGAGAAAGCAATTAAAATCGTGTATGAAGGTGATACACAAACGGTTATCAAAGGAGAAAATTGTTCACTGGTTATTACAACACAAAATGCAGATGAACGTTCCGTACTGATAGAAAAAGAATCTAACTCTATTCCTAGTCCTTATCGTGATTTAAATGCCTTTACTGAACATGATTATGATATTTTTTTTGGACGTGAGCGACTAGTACAAAAATTACATGAAAAATTAATACAACTACATCAACGTGATCACAGTGGGCAATTGCGAATATTGCCTGTACTTGCCCCTTCTGGTATGGGAAAAACATCCTTAATTCGAGCTGGATTATTACCTGAACTCGCTGCACAGCCTTTACCTAATTGTAGCCGTTTAAATGTTTTATTATTAACCCCTACGCCTCACCCTATTCGTAATCTAGCACAACTACTAGCCCGTACATGTCGTAATAGTCGAAAAGAACCAGATATTCATGCACTACAACAAGCTCTTTTTACAGATAACTGTGCATTACGTAATACTATTGAACAAAGCAGCCTTTCCTCTACCCCACCTCCCTATCTTTTAGTTATTGATCAGTTAGAAGAATTATTTAGTGTCTGTAACAGTACAGAAGAGCGACATTGTTTTATTAATAATATTTTATGGGCAGCAACCAGTGTACATATTCCTATTTCAATTATTTTAGTCTTACGCAGTGATTTTTTACACCATATTCAACAGCACCATGTTTTATACCAAGCAGTGAGTAAAAATGCGTTTATTGTCCCCATATTAAGTAGCCAAGAATTACGTCAAATTATTGTCGAACCTGCTAAACGTATTGGTTATCTTTATGATGATAAAGTGGTTGATACTTTATTGACTCAGACACGCCAATGCCAAACTGCGTTACCTTTATTACAATTTACCTTAAGTCGTTTATGGCGGGGGATGAATCAAGGTATTGATCCACTGTCTGCTTTACAGGCATTAGGGGGGGTCAGTCATGCACTGAATACGACAGCAGAACAGCTTTATATTTTGTTATCACAATCTAAAAAAGAGATTGCCCGTGATATTTTTTTAAAAATGGTGCATTCCTTGGATACAGGGCAATATGTACGTCAACGTTTTGTATTACATAATGAAGAGGATGCAGAGTTGTTGGCTGTATTACAGTATTTCTCTCAAGCAGATGCTCGTTTTGTACAATTAACTCATAAAAAAGATAAAGTGATTGCGACCATTAGCCACGATATTGTTTTGCATTCATGGCAGAGTATGCAGCAATGGCTAGTACAGCAGCGAGAAATTAAGTTATTTTTTAGCTATTTAAGTAAGGCATCTGTAGATTGGGATAAAGCAGAACGGAAACGCTATTTTCTGTGGAGTATTGCTGAAGTGCGCTTGATCAAACGTTTTTCTCAGCAGTTTCAGCGACAAAGTACAGCAATTGAAAAAAGCTTTATTGAAGCATCAGAGCGGTATTTTTATATTAAGCGTTTTATGGTGACAACAGGTATTTCACTTTTAGTATTAAGCTGTTTTTACTTAAGTTTATCTATGTGGGATAGTCAAACACGTATTCATACGGCTTATGCTGCCCAGCGTTCTGCACAACAGCAACAACAACAGGCTGAAAATGTAGCCGCAACAAAAGTGGCTGAATTAGAGCAAACGCGTGTGACCTTAAAACTTATTGAGGAAGAATTGTATAAAGCCCGTCTTGCTGAACAGCAGGCAAGGGAAAAAGCATCAAATCTTCAACAAACCCTTGATCAAGCAAAATTAACAGGAAAAAAAGGGCTAAAATCTAAAAAATTACGCCAAATCACTTACCCTCCAAGTCATGTAAGAAAGAAAAAACGCCCTAGCAAAAAACAAGCAACTCCTCGTAAAAATAGCAATGTAATAAAAAATACAAATGAACTATTTTAAATATTAGATTTTTTCCTTGCACTGTGTATTTTTTATTAATTCGAGTTACGCACTAGTTAGAAAATAATGATACCTATAAATTAGGAAAATTAAAAATATCTTCAGGGGTATCATAAGAGAATAGTGTGAATTTTAAACCACTGATATTTTCATAAAGAATATTTAATTTTTTTAGGTTTAGAAGTTGCTGTATCTCTTCAGGAATAACTTGAATAGCATTGTCACGCAGATTTAACTCTTCTATTGGTATAACTCACTAACTAAAGAGGAGCTCTTTAATTATCCTCGGTAGCTCAGTATAGGTAGGAAATTAAAGCTTAAATGTGAATAAAGTACTTAAAAGTATAATTAACTAAATAATTGATCTTAAATATTACTTAATCCACATAAAAGTAACTTAATGAAAGAAATTATGCTATGTGCTCTTTCTTAAGTAAATTGCTTAAATAGGTTTGGTTATTTTTAGCACTTTCTTTCATAATCGCTTTTACTTTCTCAGCCATTTCTTGCGGAATGAATGGATAATCATCATTAACTACTGTGTATTTTTTAATCGTACTCTCTACATCAAAATCTTTTACATTATCAATGAATATAGTCATTGCTTGACCTGTCAAACCTTTATGACGGCATAACTCAAAGGCAAGACGCGCCTCATCAATTTGCCCAATACATTCAAAAGGAGTATGTGCTTCAAGCCCTAACATCTGTCTAAACCATAGTTGATTCTCTGGAATATCAAATAAATTAACATTTGAGAATATGTTATTAACAAGATCAACAGGTAAATATGCCATGTAATTTAGCCAAACATAGGCACATTTTGCACATTTTTTACACCATGGTTTACTGATATTACAAGAGTGTGTAAAGGGAATATGTGCTAAATCTTGCTGAAGTAAGGCAAAAATATTCACATCATAAATAGGTTTTAATAAACTAAAATAATGACTATTACTAATGAAATATTTTTGCAAATATGTGTTCAGTAATAATTCAGCTTCAGAGGATTTACCCCATTGATGATTCACTTCCTCGCCTGTTTCATCCCAAATTAAATTACCTGTATCGGCACTGCGCTCATGTCCAAGGCTGATATAACGATAATGATGTTGTAAAACAATTGGTAAAGAGGCAAAAATAGAGCTAGGAGTTTCTGCTGCGGTTAATGAACTTATTTGGTATTCTTTCGCTAGCTCAACAACGGGGCTATCTAAAAAATCATCATACATCCAGATTTTATGCTGCTTTTCTGGTTGCAGACTTTCAACGAGTGAACCAATTAATTGATGTTGTGCAGCCGCAGAACCATAAATAGAACTAGAGTATGCACAGCTTGAATAAGGAATGCTCGCACGTTCTGCTAATTTTAAAGAAACTAAACTATCTTTCCCACCACCACAGAAAATCAAAACATTATCATTATCTGTATCTAATTGCTGTACTGCTGTGGGATGTGCAATAGGTGTACTTAAAAAGCGCACACCTTTATAGTCAGGGGCATTATTTTCATACCGCCATTGTGCCCAAACATTATGCTGAATAGTTGACCAAAGTTTTTCAAATTCAGCCGTGTGAAACCGTGTGTAACAGCCTAAATCAATCACATCAGGCTTTAAGCTGGTCAGTTTATTTGCTTCAAATGCTGTAATATGGAAATAGATATTTTCCATATACTCTACACCAAATTTTTTTTCTAGCTCAAGTAGGTCAACATCGTTATACCAGTATGACGTTGAAAAACGTAAATCATCAATACCAAAACTCATGGTTAATTGGTGTGATGAGCGTGTATGCGGTGCAAGCCAAAGTTTATGAGTCATGTTTTTATATGTATATGATGAAAAAAAGAAAGGAGATGTGAATAGTAGAGGTGTTAAATACCTTGTTTTAACACCTCTATGTTATGTTTTACGCTATTTCTTTACTTAGAAAAATGGCGTAAAAATACTTATTTTACTTGGAAACAATGAACACTAAAGAGGTTTTGTTCATCTGTCCAGACAGTATTGACTGCATACCCCGCTTTTTCTGCTAATTGTTGAAATTCTGAGACAGAATATTTATAAGAACTTTCTGTATGAATACTTTCACCACGATCAAATGAAAAAACATGTCCATCAATTGTTATTTTTTGTGCCATTTTACTGACCAAGTGCATTTCTACGCGCCCTAAATCAGCATTGTAAAAAGCATCATGCTTAAAATTTTCTATAACAAAATTACCACCAAGCTCTTCATTAATACGTTTTAGTAAATTAAGATTAAATGCAGCTGTCACACCTTGCGCATCATTGTAAGCATCATGTAGTATTTGCTGATCTTTCTTCAAATCAACCCCAATTAATAAACGCCCACCTTGCCCAAGTAAACGCGCTGTACGTGCTAATAATGCTTGTGCTTGATCAGGTTCAAAATTTCCAATACTTGAACCAGGGAAAAAAGCAGCATGAGGGAGGTCATCAGGTCTATAGGGCAACTCAAAATCAGTAGAATAATCTGCACATACGGCATGAATACTTAAATCAGGATAGTCTTCAGCCAAAATATTTGCAGAATCTAATAAGTGCTGTTTTGAGATATCCATCGGTACATAAGCAGCAGGCTCTAATGCAGTGAGTAATGTTCTGATTTTATGGCTACTACCACTACCTAACTCAATTAATACACAATTTTCACCTAATAACCCCACCATTTCACTTTGGTGTGTATCAAGTAATGTAATCTCTGTATTGGTTGGATAATATTCAGGTAATTTAGTAATTTGATTAAATAGCTCAGATCCCTGTTTATCATAGAAAAATTTAGGGGATAAGTACTTAGATTTAGCCTTTAGCCCTTCTAAAACTTCTTGTTTAAAATCAGCTAAAGGTGGATGTAAATCATAAAATTTTACATTTTCCACATGTTCTAATTCTACTACAGTCATCACTATACATCCTCAGCAAGTCTAAAGCCTTTAAACTGCCAGCGTTCATGTGGATAAAAGAAATTACGGTAAGTTAAGCGTATATGATCATTAGGAGTTACACATGAACCACCGCGTAATACAAATTGGTTACACATAAATTTACCATTATATTCACCAATGGCACCTTCAGCGGGGCGGTATTTTGGGTAAGCAAGATAAGGAGAATGTGTCCACTCCCAGACATCTCCATACATTTGACTTAAGCCTTCATTATTTTTTGCAACACTACTTGCTTGAAAATAGCCTGTATCATAAAAATTACCTGTCACTGGTAACTGTGCAGCAGCTTTTTCCCATTCAAATTCACTGGGGAGGCGTTTACCTGCCCATGTTGCAAAAGCATCTGCTTCATAAAAGCTAACATGGCAAACGGGTGCATTTTCCATCACTTTTTGCATCCCATTTAAGCTAAATTGCCACCATGTACCATCAATTTTTTCCCAATATAAAGGGGCTTCCCAATTTTGTGCTTGTACTGTTGCCCAACCATCAGATAACCATAACTCTGAACGTTGATAGCCTTTATCATTGATAAACTCTAAGTATTCTTCATTTGTGACTAAGCGTGAAGCCAGTTTAAATGCAGGAATATAAGCTTGATGACGTGGGAACTCATTATCATAGGCAAACTGTTCACCTGTTGATCCAACTGTATGCATACTGTTTTCATATTCATGCCATGTGAGCGGTGGAAGATCAGTATGAAAGGGGGCAGGTAAATCACTACGGTAAGCAGGGCGTAAAGGATTAATTGAAAGATTTGCTTTAATGTCAGTAAAGAATAGTTCTTGGTGTTGTTGCTCATGATTCAGCCCAATTAAAAGACGATGAACAATTGCCTCCCAATCACTATCATCTGCTTCTGATAATAGGATTTCCATATGCTTATCAACATAAGCACGATAATGGTATACCTCCTCTACAGTTGGGCGAGATAATAAGCCACGTTGTGGGCGAGGGTGCATTACACCCAACTGCTGATAGTAAGAGTTAAATAGGTAATGAAATTGGGGATGAAAGACAGTGTAATTGGGGAGAAAAGAGCGAAGAATAAAGGCTTCATAAAACCATGTAACATGTGCTAAATGCCACTTGGCGGGGCTGGCTTCTGGGACAGTTTGGATAACATAATCTTCAATCTCTAAGGGTTGGCAATTATGTTCACTCCTTTTCCGCACTACTTGATATTGTTGCCAAGCGTAGTCGCGAGAAAGCAAGAAATGCGGGTTTTCAACTTCTTGAGTGGTATTCATAATATATTTTTTATATTTGGAAAAATCTATATATACCAATAATAGAAAGGAAATGCCAGAATTAATAATAAAATAAAAATGATAATTTATAAATGGCAATTCTAAATTGGTTTAGATTTATTCTATTATTTTTTATTACCATTCTTTTACGTTTTAAAATACATATTTTATGGTGCAAACATTATAAAAATATACCCTGTAAATTCTTGATTATTACATAGATAAATTTAATCCATATTTTAATAAAAATTCATCTAAGTAAGTTTATTGATATATTTTAATATTTTAAAATATTTATCGTAAAAATAAGTTATATAACATAATTAACTGTGTTAAATCACGCAATTAATTACCAAATAATATATTTTTTCTAAAAATTAAAGTTATTAATCAATACTTTAATTTTTTTATCTGGGTGGTACATTTTTTGCCATTTATAGCTTTGATATTGATATATAAAATTAATTTTTGGAGAGATAAATGCACCGTTACACCAAAGCCCTACTTATCACTAGCTTAGTGACTGGAAGTATGTCTGTTTTTGCTCACGCAGGATTCAAACCTAAAGATGTGAATGATAATTATGATGGGCGTACTTATTTAGGCGGGCAAACAGCCTACTTATCAATGGCTGTGCCGCATGGCTGTAAAGGTGAAAACGGTGAACGTTATACAACAAACCATATTGGAATGGTATTTCCTTCCATGGTTGCCTTGCCAGCAGAACAAGCGACAACATCCGATCGTGATGATAACCAATACGGTGCCAATGCCATGATGGGTATTAAAGCAGCCATCGACAGTAATTGGGAAACAGTAAGGGGATTACGTGGTGAAGTGGGAGAGTTTTATAGTCACGGTACAAAAACAGAAGATGTCCATGCTATTCATTGGTTAGGAGGTGAAATCCCTGATGATATGTATGCTGAATTAAAATTCCGTGCAACATTGCCTAAATTAATGGGTTGTGTCACCAAATTGCGCGTATATACTCCAGCTATTCAATACTGTGAAGGTAACCATTACACGGTATGGAATTCAGAAGCTACAACGGCTTTCCCTGAAGAAAAAGTATCTACAGGTTACACGCCTTACTTTGATGTCGCCCGTGATCTAACTGCTAACCCATTAGATGAGAGCTGTGGAGAAGGTGAAGAACTAACCGTCGCGCCACCAGCAGATAAAATTGACTGGTACTTATCTCCACGTAAAGATTACTAAAGTAATTTTTAGCTAGTGGATCATTAAGGCGGTTAATCTTATCCGCCTCAATTAAAAGCTAAGTTAAATTAGGCTGCACTCTCTTTATTTTCTGCATTATCTTGACTTTCATTAGGTAAATCTTGCATTAATAAAGCATGTTTAGTGGTGATTTTTCTTGGTAGTTGTATCCGTACTTGGTAACGTGATCCTGCTGCAACCTCTAGTGGCTGGCTGTCTTTACAGTTAATCATCCCCTTTAAGATAAAACGCTGATTTCCTTCAGGTGTGAGTAGCTCTAAACTATCCCCTACTGAAAATTTATTTTTCACCTCTACTTGTACCCAGTTATCACCTAATAGATGCGTGATTTCACCAACAAATTTTTGATGACGCGCGACAGAACTACCATTAATGTAATTTTGGTATTCATCATGTACATGACGACGGTAAAATCCTTCCGTATAACCACGATGTGCAAGATTATCGAGTTCATCCATTAATTGCATATTAAAAGGTTTGCCTTCTAAGGCATCATCAATGGCGCGGCGATATACTTGGGCAGTACGGGCAGCGTAATAATGTGATTTAGTGCGCCCTTCAATTTTTAAACTATCTACGCCAATTTCAATTAATTTTTCAATATGTTGTACAGCACGTAAATCTTTAGAGTTCATGATATAAGTACCATGCTCATCTTCAAAGATAGGCATTTGCTCGCCTTTGCGCCCTTGCTCTTCAAGTAGGAAAATCCGATCTTCGGTTTCTCCTTCCCCTAATTGAGGAGCTGTTTTACCCTCAGGTGTCCATACCTCAGGTTGTGCTTTTACAATCCCCGCCGTTTCATCTTCTTTGGCTTCTGCCATGTCATACTGCCAACGACAGGCATTGGTACAGGTACCTTGATTCGGATCACGATGATTCATGTAACCTGATAATAGACAACGTCCAGAATAGGCAATACATAATGCACCGTGTACAAATACTTCTAGCTCCATATCAGGGCATTCTTGACGAATTTCTTTAATTTCATCCAGTGATAATTCACGCGATAAAATCACACGGGTTAAGCCCATTTGTTGCCAAAATTTCACCGCTGCATAGTTCACTGCATTGGCTTGCACAGATAAATGCACATCCATCTCTGGAAAGTTTTCCCGTACCATCATAATCAGCCCCGGATCTGACATGATCAATGCATCAGGTTTCATCTCAATAACAGGCTTAATATCATCTAAAAAAGTTTTTAATTTTGCATTATGGGGGGCAATGTTACTGGCAACATAAAATAACTTGCCTAGAGAATGCGCTTCCTCAATTCCTTTTTGTAAATTGTCTAAAGAATTAAAATCGTTATTACGCACTCGTAAACTATAACGAGGCTGTCCTGCATACACCGCATCCGCGCCGTAGGCAAATGCATACTGCATATTTTTTAAGGTGCCCGCAGGAGATAATAATTCAACAGATTTCATGGTAATTCTTTCAGCCTCAGCTACATAACAAAGTGTATTATTTTATCATAAGTTAAGGTAAATACAGATAATACTTTATATAAAAAGTTGGTCTTTTATATATTAAGCTGTGTCATATTGGCGTGTTGCACGGGCTGTCACACAGGTTAATAATTCATAAGCAATGGTATCACTGTATTCTGCTACGGTATTGACACTGATATGTTCACCCCAAAGCTCAACACGATCACCAATATTGACAGTCTCTAAATCAGTAATATCAATAGTAATCATATCCATAGATACGCGCCCTATTAGTTGCGTTGTCTGCCCATTTAAATAGACAGGGGTGCCATTTTTAGCATGACGTGGATAACCATCACCATACCCAATAGCCACCACAGCCATACGAGTAGGGCGTTTACAAATAAAATGCCGCCCATAACCAATACTTTCCCCTACGGCTAAATCACGTATGGCAATAATAGGCGCAGACAGTGTCATCACTGCTTGTAAATGTTCATGAGAAGGATGAGAGGCGGGCAGGGGAGAACTACCATAAAGTAAAATACCTGCTCGTACCCATTCTGTATGGGTGGCTTGCCAGCCTAAGGTGGCAGGAGAGTTAGCTAAACTTGTTAGTAAAGGAAGGTTTTTATTAACCTGCTTAAATTTCTCTAACTGTTGATTTGTATAGGGGTTATCTAATTCATCCGCACATGCAAAGTGGGTCATCCCCATAATATTATGAATATGCTGACAAGCATTAAGCCGAGTATAAGCGTCCTGATAACCTACTTCATCAAAACCTAGACGGTGCATACCTGAATCAAATTTTAACCAGATATCAATCGTATTTTTGACTGTTGCAGAGAGTAAAGCATCTACTTGATAAGCACTGTGTACAGCTGTAATGAATCCCTGTTCAGCAATTAATGGAATTTCATCTGCAGTAAAAAAACCTTCAAGTAACACAATAGGGTTTTTAATCCCTGCATTACGTAAAACCAAGGCCTCCTCAATACAGGCGACCCCAAATGCATCCGCCGTATTAGCTAATGCTTGTGCAATAGGTACAGCCCCATGTCCATAGGCATCAGCTTTAATAATGGCAACAACCTGTGAATGAGCTGCACATTGCTTAGCATAGTTATAATTATTACATAATGCGGTAAGGTTAATTTTTGCATGAGTAGCACGCCCCATAATGTCACACTCCTATTTTATTTATTTGTTTTAGTATTGAAAAAAAGAAATACGTGAGGAAAGTTAATCTATTTTTATGCAATATGATCTATCTTATATCAAGTTTTTTTAAAATAAAAAAAGGGATGAGCAGTATTTTTTTCAACACAAATAAGAACACAATAAAGTCATTTAAATTAAAACTAACTGATTAAAAATTAACTACATTTTAGTGAAGTAGTGAGGCTTTTAAGTAAAAATATAATATAAACCAAATCTATTTACTCCCTGCTTTTATAAAAGTACATGTGTGTTTTATGTCATAATATATTTATCTCGCTTAAACCTTATCTCAATTATAATATTATAGAGGGGGTAAAATGCCTAAAAAAATAATCAAAACAGAGGATGAGTGGCGTGCTCATTTAGGTGATGCAGCTTTTAAGATCTGTCGTGAAAAAGGAACAGAGCCACCTTTTTCAGGACACTACTATAATTGTCATGATCAAGGTATTTACCGTTGTACATGCTGTGATCACCCTTTATTTGATGCCGAGACAAAATATGATTCTGGATCAGGGTGGCCAAGCTTTTACGCACCCATCAATACAGAATCGGTTTCTGAACACACAGATAATAGTTTATTTATGTCACGTACTGAAGTTGTGTGTAGTCATTGTGATGCACATCTTGGGCATGTATTTCCTGATGGTCCGGCCCCAACACAATTGCGTTATTGTATTAACTCGATTGCCCTAAAACTTGAAAAAAAGTAAATGATGCAGGGTAAATCTATACTTATCACTACACATACTATGGTGTGTGTGAGCACAGGTTAATTATTTCGTTAATAAAAATGAAAGTACCTCCATTACCACATGCACTCAATGGCTATGAGCATATCCGCCGTTATTGGGATCATACTCACGATAGTTATGTCGCGAAGGTGTTACCTGGTGAATACTATGTAACCCAAAATAATGAAATTGTTTCGACTGTTGTCGGCTCTTGTATTTCTGCCTGCATTCGTGACAGTGTACGCGGTATTGGGGGCATGAATCATTTTATGTTACCTACTGAAACAGAAAATAGTCGTTGGGATCTGACCACTGTTAATGCTGCCACACGCTATGGAAGCTATGCAATGGAACATATGATTAATGAAATTTTGAAATTTGGAGGTCGGCGAGAATTTTTAGAGGTTAAATTGTTTGGAGGCGGACAAATTGTGGCACAAATGAGTAATATTGGTGAACAAAATATTGCTTTTGCAAAAGATTATATTATCAAAGAACATTTAAACTTACTCGCTGAAGATGTGGGCGATATTTATCCACGTAAGATTCTCTATTTTCCACTTACAGGACGTGTTCGAGTTAAGAAATTGCGGACAATGGAACAAGGTATTATTTCACGAGAAGATAGCTATAATCGTCGTTTAAATAGTGATATAGCACATCAAAAGCTTATTGGTGAAATTGATTTATTTTAGGTGAGAAGGTTTCTATGCCCACTATTCGTGTCCTGATTATTGATGATTCAGCATTAATTCGGCAAATGCTCACACAAATTATTGCTAGTGCAGCTGATATTGAAGTGATTGGTACAGCTGCTGATCCTTATATTGCACGTGAAAAGATTAAACGTTTATCTCCTGATGTTTTAACCTTAGATGTAGAAATGCCCCGCATGGATGGCTTAGCATTTCTAAAAAATTTAATGCGTTTGCGCCCTATGCCTGTCATTATGATCTCTGCCTTAACAGAAAAAGGGGCAGATGTTACATTTAAAGCATTAGAGTATGGTGCGGTAGATTTTGTCTGTAAACCACAGCTTGATGTGGCAGCAACCTTTAATACTTATGCTTCCGAAATTATAGAAAAAATTCGTATTGCTGCCCAAGCAAAAGTAAAACCTTTAAATATAGATAAAAAACAGCTCAATACACCTTTACATATTGTTCCCAAATATTCTGCAGATGAGATACTAGAAATTTCTCAACGCCCCCCTGCTGTCTTTAAAACAACAGAACGTGTCATTGCGATTGGTGCTTCTACAGGTGGAACAGAGGCCATTAAAGCAATTTTAGTTAACATGCCACCTGATAGCCCAGGGATTGTAATTAGCCAACATATTCCTGCTATGTTTAGCCGTTCCTTTGCACAACATATGGATCGTATTTCCCCTATGTCAGTTCATGAAGCACAAGATGGTGATGTAATTTTACCAGGACATGTATATATCTCCCCCGGTAGCCATCATTTATTAGTGGTTCGCGATGGGGCGCGTTATGTATGCCGTTTAAATGAAGGGAATCCTGTCAACCGTCACCGTCCTTCTGTCGATGTACTTTTTCGCTCTGTGGCACAATATGTTGGGCATAATAGCATTGGTATTATTTTAACAGGCATGGGGGATGATGGGGCACGTGGCTTAAAAGAAATGCATGAGGCAGGTGCCACCACTGTGGCCCAAGATGAATATACCAGTGTGGTATGGGGAATGCCTCGTGAGGCCATTAAACAAGAGGCAGTTGATCATATTGTTTCCTTACATAATATTGTGAACACTTTAATTCAACTTTGCCATACCCCACGTAAAAAAAGATAAATGTGATGTATCAAGAAAATTCTGTAGAGAAAGAAATGTACTGTCATGACTTGATACAGCTTGGATTTTATTTATGAGCACCCAAAAGTTACAAGAAACATTACGTTCATTACGTGAACAATATGCACGTGAATTACCCCAGCGTATTGCTGAAGTTGTTGAGCTATGGCAGCTATTAACAGAAAGCTGGACATCCCTCAAAGCCAAAGAGTTAGCCTATCATTTACACCGTATTGCAGGCACAGCAGGATCATTTGGTTTTTCTGATGTGGGAGATATTGCCCGCCAACTTGACCAACAACTCACCTCATTATATGAAAAAAATACCTTGCCAGATAATAATGTTATTGGGCAATTAGCGATTGATATGAATAAATTCATATCAATGGCAAATGATAATGTACAAACTGAAGCAAAACCTTCTATTGCCACAGAATCTGAACATATTAGTAAAAATCTTGTTTATATTGTTGATGATGACCCAACAATTACTAATTTTTTAGAATTTTCTTTAGGGCAGCATGGCTATAAAATCATTACTTTCAATAAAATTAACGGTTTACTATCAACTATTCGCCAATCTCCGCCCGCCTTAATTATCATGGATATTACCTTAGCAGAAGGTGCACTAGCAGGACCTAGAGTTGTACTAGAAATACAAAAACATGCCAGTCAAAAAATTCCTGTTATTTTTATCTCTGCACGTCAAGATATGAAAGCACGCCTTGCTGCAGTGCGTGCAAATGGAGATGCTTATTTAACAAAGCCAATTAATCTCCCTAAATTAATGAAAAAAGCTGCGGAATTAACACAATATGAAGGAAAAAGTAGCTATCGTGTATTGTTGGTTGACGATGTGGGGGAGCAAGCGGATGAATATGGGAAAATTTTAAAAGAAGCAGGCGTATACATTCGTTTTCTAAAAAAACCTATGCAGATAATGGAGGCATTGAATAAATTTAAGCCTTCTTTAGTGTTAATTAATACACAATTAAAAGAATTAAGTGGTTTAGAACTGGCAATGGTGATTCGCCAACAAGAAAAATACACAAAACTGCCTTTAATTTTTTATGCACAACAATTTGATCAAACATTACGCCGCGCTATTATGCGAGGTTTAGGTGATGATTTTATTACCGATAGCATTTCCTCTGAACAACTGGTCTCAACAGTGACCAACCGTATTAAACAAATAGAAAACCGAGATACTGTCGAGCTGGCTCGTCATCGTGATAATCTCACCCATTTATATGATCGCCAATATTTATTAGCACAACTAGAACTAAGTACAAAACAAGTACATGTTTTTCATCCTTTTGCAATATTATATATCAGCTTAGATAATTATCATGGTATCAAGAAAATCATGGGTTTAGCTGCTATTGATGTGATTATCAAGGATACAGCAGAACTCTTAAAAAATATTGTTGATCCTGCTGATTTATTATCACGCTTTAGTGATAATGTATTTGTAGTTTTATGCTTTAATAAAGATCTAGATGCTATTCAAGCACTTGGAAATAGTATTTGTGTACAGGTTGCTGATCGCGTAAATCAAACAGATGAACAAATGCTATTGAGCACCTGTAGTATTGGTATTAGTTTACATAATAATCAAATTGATAGTACTGAAGAAACCTTACTTAAGGCTGATTTAGCTTGTAGCATTGCTTTAGAGAATGGTGGAAATTGTGTTTACTTACATGATTCTGTGAAGGATTTACAAAAAGAAGAAAAACGCTTATTACATTGGCAGCATAATTTAAGGCAAGCATTAGATGAAGATAAATTATTTTTAGTCTATCAACCGATTGCGACCTTGCATGGTCAAATTCGCCCTTTTTATGATGTATTATTACGCATGGTCAGTGATCAAGAGCAATCAGGTGTTTTAGCTACTGAATTATTATCAATTGCAGAAAAAACTGGGTTGACCGCTGAATTAGATCAATGGGTAATTCAACAAAGTATTCATATTTTGTCACAACGATACCAAAATGAGCAAGGGGTTAACTTTTTTATACGGCTTTCTATCAGTATATTATCTGAACCAAGTGTAATGATTACTTTACAAAATGCATTGAAGCATTCCTCTATCCCTAGTCGTGCCTTAATTTTTGATTTACCTTATCAAGAAGTCAATATTGCCCTAAAAGAAACACAACGCTTTGTGGAACGTATCAAACAGCTAGGGTGTCGCCTTGCACTCAGTGGTGTAGAAGGCTCTGCAACGGCCTATCAAATTCTTCACTTATTCCCGATTGACTTTATCAAACTTAGCAAAGACACCATTGATACTTTGAAAGAAGATAAACAGAATATTAGTATGATTCAAGATATTGTTAAACAAGGGCACCAACAAAACTGTTTAGTCATTGCACCATTTGTAGAAGATGCTGAAAGTTTAAGTCTGCTTTGGCACTCTGGTATTGATTATATTTCAGGCTATTTTGTTCAAGCTCCTAGCGTTGACCTCGATTACGATTTTTACGAATAATGTCTACACTTATCCTTTTTAATAAACCTTTTCATGTCCTTACTCAATTTAGAGCAGAAGGTGATAAAGAAACCTTAGCAGATTATATTCCCATCAAGAAAGTCTACCCAGCAGGGCGTTTAGATTATGACAGTGAAGGTTTATTGCTACTCACAGATGATGGGGCATTACAACACCGTATCAGCCACCCAAAACACAAACTAGAGAAAACCTATTGGGCACAAGTTGAAAATATTCCTGATGAAGCTGCCTTACAGCAATTATGTCAAGGAGTACGCTTAAAAGACGGAATGACAAAGCCTGCAAAAGCCCACCTAATTGATGAACCTGCTCATTTATGGACACGCACCCCTCCCATTCGTGAACGTGCTGCTATTCCCACCGCATGGATAGAATTAAAAATTAAAGAAGGGCGTAATCGTCAAGTGAGAAGGATGACCGCAGCAGTTGGTTTTCCGACATTACGCTTAATTCGTTATGCTGTCGGCGAATGGACAATTGATAATATTAAACAAGGTCGTTATAAACGTTTAACGGTTTAAATTATTTTCCAGTACAAATAAAAATTTTTTTACTGAAAAAAATGCTTTAAAATAGCGATGAAAAAATAATCTTACTATGATTCTTGTCATATATCATTTTTTTCAGTTTTTGCCTTTGGGAAAATTCACACTACACACTGTTATATAGATTGCAGTCTTAATAACAGCTTCATAATTTATGGTTCACGTTAATGCATGACCAAAAAGATTCTCCGTTTACAGCGAGAAAATGCTAAAATAAACCTTTAGTTAGTCAATAAAAATAGCTTTGTATTCAAGATAACTTAACTACATGGTCAGCTGCTAACATCACTTATATGGTATTTGCATGCAATTATTCGCTCTTGGTCTTAATCATACAACTGCACCGGTAGACATTCGTGAAAAGGTCAGTTTTTCCCCTGAAGCCACTACAACTGCATTACAACAACTCATTGATTATGAGTTAGTTAATGAAGCCGTTATTTTATCTACCTGTAATCGTACAGAAATTTACTGTGTGATTGAGTATGATGAATGCGCCCCTGTAATTGATTGGTTGGCACGTTTTCATGGGGTAGAAGTAGAAGAATTAAAAAAACATATTTATATTTATGAATTAGATGATGCAGTACGGCATTTATTGCGGGTTGCTTGTGGTTTAGATTCCATGGTATTGGGAGAGCCGCAGATTTTAGGACAGCTAAAAACAGCCTATAGTCAAGCACGTACAGCAAAAACATCTCTAAAATTATTAACACGCTTATTTGAACATAGTTTTTCTGTGGCAAAACAAGTCCGCACAGATACAGAGATCAGTTCAAGCCCTGTCTCTGTTGCTTTTGCTGCAGTACGTTTGGCACAACAAATTTTTGGAGAACTTAATAATTACACTGCTCTATTATTAGGTGCAGGGGAAACCATAGAGCTTGCCGCCCGTCATTTACATGAAAATGGCTTGGGGCGTATGGTAGTGGCTAACCGTACCTTAGAGCGTGCACGTAATTTAGCACGAGAATTTGCAGGGTATGCCATCACTTTAGAGGAAATCCCTGATCATCTTGCTGAAGCTGATATTATTATTGCTTCCACAGGTAGTAAAGTGGCAATTTTGCAGGCAGATGAAGTGAAAAAAGCCATTAAAAAACGTAAACATAAGCCCATGTTTATGGTTGATATTGCGGTGCCACGTGATATTGATGCCTCAGTGGGTACATTAGATGATGTGTATTTATACAGTGTTGATGATTTAAATGAAGTGATTCAAGAAAATCTACGCTCTCGTGCTGAAGCTGCCAAACAAGCTGAAGAAATTATTGATACGCAAGTCTCTCATTTCTCTGGTTGGTTACGTTCCTTAGAGGCTGTGGATACAATCTGTAGTATTCGTGATAATGCACAAGATTTATGTAAAAATTTAGTCGGCAAATCTAAACGCATGATTGACAATGGAAAATCACCCAATGATGTTATAGAATATCTGGCTCATACATTAACCAATACCTTGATTCATACCCCATGTAGCCAACTACGCCAAGCCAGTTATAACGGGCAAGAAGATGTAGTGGTAGCTGCAAGGCAATTATTTCAACTCCCTGAAAAATAAAGACACTAAGGGTGTTATCAAACACCCTTACCTGAGTTGAACATCTCTTAGTATTTTAGATAATTAGGTTTACCCATGAAAGACTCTATACGCGCTAAATTGGAAGGTTTAGTCGATCGTTTAGAAGAAATTAATGCATTACTCGCTGACCCTGATGTCATCACAGATAATAAAAAATTTCGTGAACTCTCCATTGAACATGCAGAATTACAGCCTGTTGTAAGTACTTTTAATGCCTACCAAGCAGCCGAAACAGATATTGAACAAGCTCAAGAAATGTTGAAATCTGAAGAGGATGCAGAACTACGTGAGATGGCAGCAGAAGAAGTTGATGTGGCGCGTGAGCAAATAGCTACATTAAATAAAGAGCTGCAAGTATTATTACTCCCTAAAGATCCTGATGATGATCGGAATGTTTTCTTAGAAGTCCGTGCTGGCACAGGTGGGGATGAAGCGGCTTTATTTGCTGGGGATTTAATGCGCATGTACAGCCGTTATGCTGAAACACGCAAATGGCAAACCGAAGTCGTCAGTGCCAGTGATGGGGAGCATGGTGGCTATAAAGAGGTGATCATACGTATCACTGGACAAAACGTTTATTCACAAATGAAGTTTGAATCAGGTGGACACCGTGTACAACGTGTGCCAGAAACTGAAACCCAAGGGCGTATTCATACTTCAGCATGTACTGTTGCGGTGATGCCAGAGTTTGAAGAAACTGAAGCAGTGGAATTAAATGATGGGGATCTAAAAATTGATACCTTCCGCGCCTCAGGGGCAGGGGGACAGCATGTTAATAAAACAGATTCAGCCATTCGTATTACCCATATTCCAACGGGGATTGTAGTGGAATGTCAGGATGAGCGTTCACAGCATAAAAACCGTGCCCGTGCGCGTTCTGTGTTGCAATCACGTTTATTAGCCGCAGAGCGTGAACGTGAGCGCGCAGAGCAAGCAGAAACCCGTCGTAGTTTAGTTGGAAGTGGGGATCGTTCTGAACGTATCCGTACTTATAACTTCCCTCAAGGGCGTGTTACTGATCACCGTATTAACTTAACACTATATAAGTTAGAAGATGTGTTAACGGGTAATTTGAATGTATTGATTGAGCCACTTAATCAAGAACATCAAGCCGATTTATTAGCCAGTATGGGCGAGTAAACCTACTCTGATAAGGTGCAGAATTTTGGTATTTCTGCACCTTAAAAGAGCTAGTAATCTTTAGTATTTCTTATCATACTTAATCACTTCAAACTCCATTTCTTCTGTGTCAGGTACTATATTGAGTTCCATCCACATGTAATCATCTCCCATTTGAACACAATTTAAATAGAGATGATTTTCTTCTCCATATGGATAAACTGCACAATTTTCATTTTTTGGTAAACTCACCTTTTCCAGTGTTTCCATATTTACTTTAAAATGTAATGTAGAAGCTGTAACAAGGTTTAAATCTACACTGTATTCTTGACCATTAATGTCAACACAAGGAATAGTAAGCTGTGATGTAGCAGATAAATCATAGGTACTACATTGAGAAAGATCAGGTAATAAGCCTGTTTCTCCTATTACATTGACATTAAATGTATGTAATATATTACCTTCACTATCTTTAATAGCCCCTTGCTGCTTTCCTGGTTTAGTTGGGGTACATGTAAAATTACAACTACTTTCATCACAGTTATTGCTTACAGTAATATCTTTGCAATTCTCTAACTCAAACTCTAAATTTTCAGGCATTTCATTACCTTGCAAAGTAAATGTTATTTCATTATCCTGATAAGCGATGTCTGGATAAAGATGTTTAATGGTGGGTACTGTTACATCTATATCAAAAGTATGTAATAAAGTTCCACTTTCATCTTTAATTGTGCCTGATTGCTTTCCTTCTTCAAAGGGTCTACAGCTAAATTTACATTGGTTTTTTGTACATATACTTGTTTTCTCAAAATTACAGTTCTCAATCTCAAATACTAAGTTATCTGGTAAATTTGTGCCTGTTACAGTAAAAGTATTATGCTCATACAGATACGCATTAACAGGGGAAAAGCTAGTTATAAATGGATCTGTATCAGAACCTGCTTCTACATAAAATTCATGTTTCCATATAGAGGGATTTTCACCTGCTGGATCAGTGTTGATTGCAAAAGCTTCTACAATATGATGCCCTGCTGGTTAGGGAGGAATAGTAAAAGAAAATCCATTGATATTATTTTCAGTCGGTAAATCAGGTCTAGCCACAGCTGGTGCAACAATACTGGCTAGATTTCCATTAATATAAAAATGAATATTGACTGATTTACTTGTATCTTTTGGATCATAGACCCAACCATTTACAGTACTGCCATCAAATGAATCTATACCTGCAAGAGGTAATACAGCAGGTATTGGTGCTGCATCAAATTCATGCCTCCATATAGAAGGGTTATGACCAGGTTGCTCAGTGTTGAGAGCAAAGGCTTCAACAATATGATGCCCTTCTTGTTGTGGCGGAATAGTAAAGGAAAAACCATGTACACTGTTTACAGTGGGTAAATCAGGTCTATCAATAGTTGGTGTAACAATACTTGATAAATTTCCATCAATATAAAAATGAATATTTAACTCTTTAGCAGTATTTTTTGGATCATATGCCCAGCCTGTTAAGGTGCTTCCATTAAAAGAATCAATACCTGCAATAGGAGTTACAGCAACTCTTAAAGGAAAGCGCATATCTGCATTGACTAAAGTTTGCCACTCCATTAATACATAATCAGGAACAGTCCACTCACGTACTCCATTAATTCCAGTTGCTTGCAATACAATATTGCTACCTTTATTTAAGTAAGGAACCAATGAATTAGCAGTAAACCCCCTAACATCCATATCATTGTTATTAGAAGCCTCCAATAGCTTTGTAACAACTCTACCATTAACAATTACGTTTACAACAGAGTTATCGCTAAATACAAATCCATCCGTAAAGTATCTTGAATCAAATTCTAATTCATAAACTAAAATACCAGTAGTTCTTGTTTGTTTTACTAAAGCAACTTGCCACCATGGAGCTATATTAGGTGCAAAATATTCACCTTCAAAAGCAGTAAACATACTAATAAATAAAGATTTTGTATTAAATCGTGAAGAAGACCATTCTATTATTTTTGCATACCCTGCACTAGAAAATAGCAACATTAAAAAGAATATCAATACATTACTTTTCATATTTTTTATCTTCATATAACCTCTATTTGTATAATTTATAAGCCTATAAAGAAAAAGAGAATAATAGAAAACCACATTATTTTCAATATAAAATTTATAAAAAATATAGGGGGTTATTTTAATGAAGATAAAAGAAAGGGAAAGAATAGATAATACACGATAATGTATTATTTACTGGGCAGTATAGAAGAACATACTGCCCAAATAGATGCACCTACCTAAGCCTTATTCTCGTATGATAGGCGGAGGCGTGGATACTTGGCGGTTATCATGCCAGTCTTTTTTGTCCACATCCCATGAACGTGCCCAATAAATAAACAAGGTATCAAATAAGGCAATAAAGACTTTAAAGAAGTATTTTGATATGGCTAAAGTAATAGCGAGTTCTAAGCCAACCAAATGCCACCAAACAATAAGTGAATACAAGATGGTATCAACTAATTGTGAAATGATAGTGGAAGCATTATTCCTTAACCATAAATGCTTACCTTTTGTTTTCTCTTTAATAAAATGGAATAACCATACATCAAGACTTTGACTAACAAGGTAAACAAAGAGGGAACCAAAAACGAAGGTGGGGGTAAAATTAAATAGGAGTTGTAAGGCATGATGGATAGAATGTGCAAACTCTTGTTGCCCAACACGCTCAGAAGGTAAGAACATCAGACTGATTGACATCATAATGACAACAATCATGCTGGTAGCAAAACCAATTAATACCGCTCGATTTGCCTCCCGCTTACCATACTTTTCACTCAGTAAATCAGTAGCAAAGTAAATCCCTGCATATAGAATCAGCCCTAAGCTGGTTTCCATACCAAAAATAACAGTGAGTTTGGGACCTTGAAGATTGCTTAACATGATATTAAGCACAACAATGGAGTATAAGCCCATTTTTCCAAACAGACGGTATAATACTAATGTAATGCCTAAATCAACACTGATTGTGAGCATCCATAACATATCTTGATGTGTTGCAAAATAATTAACAATAGATGATGGTAACATGTTGATTTTAATTCTATATCATTAGCATATTATCAATTTAATCCACAAAAATAATTGTGAACAATGTGGGCATTAAGCATCCACTTAATCTATGCTTACATCCATAATATAAACCAAATCAATGGTTTATGGCGATTATTTATTTTAATTTGTTTAAAAATATAATTAAAATAGAGTAAAAACTTTTAGTCATACAGCAATGCAATTTCTGAACCACTGAACATACATACCTTTGTGATGTCATTATAGCCTGTTCTGTGTATCAAGGGTATGCTAATCATTCATTTATCATACACATCTGTTTATTATTGACAGCATAAAAATGACGGTTATATTAATTCGCTTTACATAAAATACACTGTTTCATACTGCAATAACAATGCATTAACAAATAGGTCTATTCATTCAATAAACATTTAATCTATTGATTTAAAAATAATTTAGTATTCTTTAGAGTACTAAGTCAGTATGATTGCCTAGGTGTTTATTTTTCGCTTGTAAAATTATATTTACTCTCTTTGGTATCATTATTTAACAAAATTTTATTTTTTACTTTTCTAGCAATTTTTATTTTTTTATTGTTTCTTATCGAAGTAATTTGTATTTAACCCGCTTATATTGGTTTATAGTCAGAGCATTTTTAGTTATAAAGTATAAGTAAAGATTTATAAATATTAAAATTTATATTATTTTTTCTTTATATTCACATAAATCAGCAATCAAACATTGACGACATTTTGGCTGTCTGGCTATACAGGTATAACGCCCGTGTAAAATTAGCCAGTGATGAGCATCTAGTTTATATTGTTCAGGGAGTGTACGTATCAGTTCGTCTTCTACTTTACGTACTGTATTACCTGTTGCTAAGCCAATACGATTAGAAACTCGAAAAATGTGGGTATCAACTGCCATAGTTGGCTGTCCAAATGCTGTATTTAAAATAACATTCGCTGTTTTCCGCCCAACACCTGCTAAACTTTCTAATGATTTTCGGTCATCAGGGACACAACTGTCATATTTCTCAATTAACATTTTGCAGCTTAAAATAATATTTTTAGCTTTACTATTATAAAGCCCAATACTTTTTATATAAGTTTTTAGCTTTTCTTCTCCCAGTTTGTATAAAGCTTCTGGTGTATTGGCAATAGCAAATAAAGGAGCTGTGGCTTTATTGACACTTTTATCTGTAGCTTGTGCTGATAAAATGACAGCAATTAAGAGCTCAAATACTGAATTATAAACAAGCTCCGTTGTTGGAGTGGGATTATCTGCTTGTAATCGTGCAAAAATTTCACGACGCTTTATGTCATTCACGAAAAAATGATACCTTATGCTCACTGTGATAGAAAAGTAAACCTGTATCTGCTAGTTTAACCTAGCACTTTAATTTGTAAAGATAGTATTACTTATGCGACGCACTGATCTCAGTCCTGATAACTTATTTCTCCAATATTTATGCCACCCACATAGTGTACTTATGGCAATTGTAATGACAGAAGCCTTTGTTATTATTATTGCATTGATGCATCCATTAAGTATTTTTAGCTATTTACTCACTGAGCATAAAATTACTACATTAATGGAGTTAAAAAGTTATTTTTTTACCCCGCTAATTAACTACACACTGTTTGCGCAATGTATTGTGATGCTCACAATTGGTTTATTGTTTCTTTTTCGTCGTAGTTTACGGAAATTTAGTCACTATCAAATGGTGACGATAAGTTATTTTATCTGTGTGTTTTTAACCCTATTACTCACAGAATTAAATTGGTGGTTTGAAGACAGTCAATACTTATACACAACAGATGTGGATAAAATAGCCCATATTATGGAATTACTAAAATTCCATATCCCTATCGTCATAGGAATGCTTTTTTTACTCTTAGCAGGTGTTCACTTTGGTTTATGGCGAAAAAACATGGCACTTATCATGTTCTTATTTACATTGATTGCAAGCTTTGTATTAGCAGAGTTGGCAAGCTTGTCTACATTTCCGCTGTATACATCTGAATTTATGAGTACCCACTTACTTATTCTGTTACGTAACATAATGATAACAACCATTATTAGTGGTATACTATTGCGTTATTTTTATGTACATTTTCACTGGTACAGTGAAACCGAATCTTATACCAATACACGTATTCAAGCATTACAAGCACGTATTCGCCCCCATTTTTTATTTAATAGCTTAAATACTATTGCAAGCCTCATTCGTTTTGAGCCTAGCAAAGCTGAAGAGGCAACGGAAGATTTAGCAGAATTATTTCGAGCAAGCTTACAAGATCATAAAAATCTTATTACCTTAGCAGAAGAATATACACTATGTTGTCAGTATATTCGTATTGAGCATTTACGATTTGAAAAACGTTTAAATGTAATATGGAACTTTAACAATGTACCCCAAGATGCCCATTTACCTCCTTTATGCTTACAACCCTTAATTGAAAATGCAATTTATCATGGTATTCAGCCGCTACCTGCTGGTGGCACAATTCATATCACAGGTCTATTTGATGGACAACAAATTAAACTGGAAATAGAAAGTCCACTTGCTGATAACCATAGCTCACAACATAAAGGTAATCGTATTGCGCAAAAAAATATACAACAACGTTTACAAGCATGTTATGGTGATAGGGCACGATTAAAAATAATGGAACATAAAACCAATTATCGTGTTAGTTTATACTTTCCTTATATATAAGAACTATGATGAAGATTCTCATCGTTGATGATGAACGTTTAGCACGCCAGCGATTACATGCACTTGTGGAAGAAATTGGCATAGGTGAGGTCGTTGGAGAAGCAGAAAATGGTCATGATGCATTAAGCATGGCACATGCATACCAACCTGATGTGGTATTGCTTGATATTCGTATGCCCGGATTAGATGGTATAAAGGCGGCGGAGGTCTTTAATACACGCTATCCACACCCCTTTATCATTTTTACTACAGCTTATGAAGAACATGCACTAAAGGCTTTTGAATATCAAGCAGTTGATTACCTTGTTAAACCTATTCGTAAAGTCCGTTTACAACAAGCTTTATTACGTGTACGTGAACTTTTAGCTGCACGAGAAGGTGTACACAATACAGAAGAACTAAAGCCCAGCGCACGCACCCATATTAGTGTTAATATTCGTGGACAATTAACGTTTGTGCCTGTAGAAGATATCATGTATTTTCTTGCTGATGAAAAGTATGTGATGGTATATACCCATGACACAGATTTACTTATCAGCGAAACTTTGAAGAGCTTAGAGCAGGAATTTTCTGGGCAATTTTTACGTATTCACCGCAGTACTTTAGTCTCCATTATCTATATTGAAGCCTTATTAAAAGATGAAAAAGGGCGGTGGCAAGTGAAATTAAAAAATAAAGACATACTACTGGAAGTCAGCCGACGGCATCTACCTACAGTAAGAAAAATATTACGTGACATTCGTTTGTCACCATAATGAGTACGACCACTATTTGCTTTTTAACATGATCTTAGCTCAGTCATTATCGGCGATGTTTTTAAGCTTAAAGGAGCTATTGCTACTATGAAGTTACCCCATTCTATTATTTTCGGATTGATTCTCTCTAGTCCTTGGCTTACGGCTACCGCAAAAGATGATTTTTCTGTACAAAATTTTGAATCATCTCTAACCGCCTGCGAACGTGGTTTACAAGCAAAGATGCCCAGAAGTAAAGGGGCATTACGTGTACTTGAATCACAGTTTAAAAAATATGAACGTTACCGTGATGCAGCATTAGAAGCGAACCCTGCTTTAAATAGTGCTGAAAATAAGCGTTATACAGGGGATTTTTTTGTTGAACTCAGTTATAAGGAAGCCTCTGCAACTTGTGAGCGTGACTTCACTGAAAAAATGTTGAATGCACGCCAAGCTATTGAAGAAAAAATGGCAAAACGTCAAGCACGTTTAGAAAAACAAAGACGCTATACAGAAGCTGTTTTAAAGAAAACAGAACAGGCTAAAATCCATGTTCAAGCCGCTATTGATCAAGCATGTGTAAGCTACCTACTTGCACCGACCACAGCCCCTATTATTTCTCCTTTATATGCAAAATTTCAAGCTGAACGCCAAAAATCAACAGAAGTTTATGCGGATATTTTAAAACAATATTATAGCATTACAGTCATTGATCGAATTACTCAAGAAAAAATGGAAATGTCAAAAACCATTGCTTTGTGGTTTGAGTATTGTGATGATGCCTTTAATCATAAGTTAAGTTTAGCCACGGCTGACAACCCTGCCAAAGCAACAAAACTAGCTGACTTGTCAGCAGATGAAGAAGCTGTTGGCCCACTTCCTCCTGTAGATACTGAAGAAGATTTGGAAGCAACCAGCACAACAGAGACAGAGGTTGCCACAGCTGATGAGGAAATTGATTCAGATACCTCAGACATGGCTGATAATGAGGAAATGGTTGAAGATGAAGAAATAGATGACCCTGAATATACAAAAGCATTAAAAGTATACAAAGGAGGCAAGTTAACGACCTTAGATGATGAAGGACGCTTACCAGACTTTACTGATAATGAAGATAACAACCTAAAAGTGGCTAAAATCTGGCAATATGAAGCAGAAAATGGCAGTGAATGTGTGACTTATACATTCAAAGGTAACAAAGTGGCGAAGCGTAAAGAAAACAATGGCGAATGCCCAGAGTTGTATTAATTTAATAATATACAGAGGTAAGGTATAAAACTTTACCTCTTTGTATATGATTAATAAAGACTATGCCATAAAGTTAAACGTAATATTTATAAACAGTACTAGCACTTCATACTACATAATATCAATAACTGATATGCGATAAATTACTTAACCCGTCTTAATACTGGGCGGGTTGGTTTGGGAGGTTCTGGTGGTGTATCATCTTCTTCAGTTGACTCCTCATCTAACTGAAAAAACATCCCTTTTGTCTTATCTTCTTGTGCAAAAATACCAATTACAGCATCAACAGGAATCACTAAACCAAAAGGACGACCTGAAAAGCGTGCTTGAAAGGTAATAAAATCATTTTCTAATGATAATGACTGTACAGCAGTAAAAGAAAGATTCAAAATAATCTTGCCATCTTCTACAAACTCTTGAGGAACTTTTGTTAAGTTATGCGTGGCATCAACCAATACATAGGGTGTTAAATCATTATCAACTAACCATGTATGGATAGCACGAATTAAATAAGGCTTTGCTGGAATCATACACTCATGCCACGTTCAAATTCAGTTAAACTTGCTTGAAATTCTTCCCGTGCAAAAATACGTTTTGCATACTCCATCACAGGTTTTCCTGCAGCAGGTAGTTCAATACCCCATGCAGGTAAACGCCATAAAATAGTCACTAAATAACAATCCATTAATGAATATTCTTCAGACATAAAAAATTTCTTTTGCTGAAAAATAGGGGCAATACCCACTAACTCTTCTTTTAGTTTACGACGAGCTGTAGCGGCTTTTTTCTCACTTCCATGTAAGATAAGCTGTACTTTTTCATATAATTCCCGTTGTACACGGTAACGAAATAAGCGATTGTTAGCACGTGAAACAGGATCAACAGGCATCAATGGAGGATGAGGAAAACGCTCATCTAAATATTCCATAATGAGCTGAGGCTCGTATAACACTAAATCTCTATCAACTAATGTTAATATTTCATCAAAGGGGTTTAAGTCAGCTAACTCTTCTGGTTTATTCTCAGGGTCAACAAGTTGTAAATCAAAGTTAATCCCTTTCTCTGCCAGCACCAAGCGCACACTGTGGTGTTCAGGGTGAATACTGTCAGAGTACAGCGTCATAATTGAACGTCTGTTAGCTAATAATGCCATTCGTCGCTCCAGATAGAGGTAATCAAGGCGGTAAAATCAATGCGGATAATATATAGTTTCTCCCATTGTAAAGTGAATACAATGGGAGAAGGGGAGAACGCTGTGGAGTAAAAACTAAAACAACACAGTTTTAGTGAATATCACGCCAGAATTCTTTTTTCAGCAGGTAGGTCAATCCAAATAAAAGGAATAAAAAGAGTAATACCCATTTTCCTAATTCTTTGCGTTGCAGTTGAGCAGGCTCTCCTACATACTCGAGGAAGTTAACTAAATCACGAACATTACGACGGTATTCAGCTGTTTTTGCTTTATATTCGTCTTCTGTCATTTGATCTTTATCAACTAGCTCCAGCTCAATACCATGTTCAGTATGTACCGCTTTTTGCCAACCTTGTAATTCCCATAATACATGAGGCATTCCAACATCTTTAAATACAGTGTTGTTAACCCCTAATGGGCGAGAAGGATCAAGGTAGAAACCTAATAGGTAAGAGTATAACCAATCTGTACCACGAGCACGTGCAATCACACTTAAATCAGGAGGTAATGTACCAAACCATTGTTTAGCATCATCATTATCCATAGAGATAGTCATGGTATCACCAATTTTACCACCGTAAGGCATTAGGTTTTCTTTGGTTTGTTCAACCGTTAAACCTAAATCATCAGCAACACGTTGATAACGTGAAAAGTGTGCAGAGTGACAGCCCATACAGTAGTTTACAAAAAGTTTAGCACCTGTTTGTAAAGAGGCTTTATCATCAATATCATTATGTGCTTTTTGTAAAGCAACTCCACCACCCGCAGCAAATGCCATGCTCGGAAGTAATAAAGTTAGGGCAAGTAAGATTTTTTTCATGATGTCACCCTTTCTGGAACAGGCTTGTAACTATCTATTTTGGTATAAATGGGCATTAACAAGAAGAAGCCGAAGTAGATACCTGAACAAACACGTGCCACTAATGTTGCAGTTTCTGTCGCAGGTTGCATACCTAAGTAACCTAAAATGACAAAGCTGATAACAAATAAAGTTAAGGCTGCTTTAAAGATAGGACCACGGTAACGAATAGATTTTACTGGGCTACGGTCTAACCAAGGTAATAAGAATAAGACAACAATTGCGCCACCCATTGCCACAACACCAAGTAACTTATCTGGTACAGCACGTAAAATAGCGTAGAAAGGGGTAAAGTACCAAACAGGGGCAATGTGCTCAGGTGTTTTTAATGGATCAGCGGGTACAAAGTTAGGTGGCTCTATGAAATAACCATTCATTTCTGGTGCAAAGAATAAGATGGCACTAAAGACGATTAAGAAACCCACCACACCAAAGATATCTTTAACTGTGTAGTAAGGGTGGAAAGGAATCCCATCTAAAGGAATTTTAGTTTTAGGATCTTTGTTTTTCTTAATTTCAACACCATCAGGGTTGTTAGAACCCACTTCATGTAAAGCAATAATGTGTGCAACTACTAAGCCTAATAATACGATAGGTAAGGCAATTACATGTAAAGAGAAGAAACGGTTTAATGTGGCATCAGAAACAACAAAGTCACCACGAATCCATAAGGTTAATGAATCACCAATATAAGGAATGGCACCAAAGAGGGAAATAATAACTTGTGCACCCCAGTAAGACATTTGTCCCCAAGGTAATAAGTAACCCATGAAAGCTTCAGCCATTAATAAGGCGTAAATTAACATACCAAAAATCCACACTAATTCACGTGGGCTTTTGTAAGAACCGTATAATAAACCACGGAACATATGTAGGTAAATAACCACGAAGAACATGGAAGCACCTGTAGAGTGCATATAACGGATTAACCAACCATATTCTACATCACGCATGATGTATTCCACTGATGCAAACGCAGTCGCGCCATCAGGTTTGTAGTTCATAGTTAAGAAAATACCTGTCACAATTTGGATTACTAACACTAATAGTGCTAAAGAACCAAAGTAGTACCAGAAATTAAAATTCTTAGGAGCGTAATATTCGGAAAGATGCTCTTTCCACATTTTTGTTAAGGGGAAACGCTCATCAACCCAGCCGACTAACTTTTCCATTAGGCTGCTCCTTGATGATCAACACCGATCAAAACACGGGTATCACTGAGGTAGGTGTAAGGGGGAACAAGTAGATTGATTGGTGCAGGGACACCTTGGTACACACGACCAGCAAGGTCAAAACGTGAACCATGACAAGGACAGAAGAAACCGCCTTTCCAATCACTGCCTAATTGTGCTGCTTGTGGATCGTCTGATTTTACGTAACTTGGCGCACAGCCTAAGTGTGTACAGATTCCAACAACAACAAAGAACTCATCTTTTAATGCACGGTTTGGGTTTTGTGCATATTCAGGTTGTTGTGGTTCCGCTGAATCAGGATCACGTAAAGTACTATTTAAAGCAGGTAAATCTTCTAAGTTTTTCTCTGTACGACGTACGATCCAAACGGGTTTACCGCGCCATTCAATAGTTAAACGTTGGCCAGGTTCAAGTTTGCTGATATCCGCTTCAACAGGGGCACCAGCAGCTTGTGCTTTAGCACTCGGTTGCCAGTAACGAACGAAGGGAACAGCAGTGGCTGCCGCACCTGCTGCACCTACAACCGTAGTGACAGCAAGTAGGCGGCGCCTAGTTTTATTTACGCCATTATCACTCATTTAGTAAAGTTCTCCACGTTGATAAGTGAAAATATGTGAATATTTGAGTTAAAACTGTTCAAACCCCACACGTTTTTATCATGAAACAAAGCGCATTAGTTTACACTGTCATAGCATTTAAAGGCTGACTATTTTAGTGTATCGCTGCGAATAGAGTTGATAATGTCGTGTATTAGGTCTTAAAGATACATGTTTATGTCATCACACTTTTTTAAAAGCACTCATTCATTGCTAATGTATTTTATTATTCAATTCACGGGCTATAGAAAGTTGATACATCTGCCGTATCGCAATTTTTCAACACTGCATGGTATTATAAAGTACCTATTTTATTTTGCTAAACAGGGCGTTAAACTGATAGGGATTAGTCTATTTTGCTTCGACCATGCTCTTAATGTGCTGTGATATTGCTTTAGGAGTTCTTAGCTAATTTGTGCCATTATAACACGTTCGCTTATAGATGTGGGCGGGGTATCCAAATTTTTATTGGTTAATTTATTGACAATAGTTTGGATATAAGAACGCCATAAAGTTTAGCTAAAAAATGAGAACACCGATGATTAAAATAATTCATGAAGGCTGGTTAGAGGGTATACAACATCTCCCTTCTCCTTTTTATGATCAACGTCCTAGTGATGCAACCCTCGATTTATTAGTCATTCATGGGATAAGTTTACCCGCTAATGAATTTGGAGGGGGGTTTATTGATGATTTGTTTTTAGGGCGTTTGGACAGTACCGCACACCCTTCTTTCAGTGTGCTTGAAGGCTTAAAAGTCTCTGCTCATGCCTGTATTTTTCGAGATGGAACAATTAAACAGTACGTTTCTTTTTTAGATCGGGCATGGCACGCAGGGCGATCGAGTTATCAAGGTAAAATTGAATGTAATGATTATGGGATTGGAATTGAGTTAGAAGGCTGTGATAAATATCCTTATACCGATGCACAATACACAAGTTTATTGCATCTGACACAAAGTATACAAAAAGCCTATCCTAGAATTAATAATAATCGGATAGTTGGGCATTGTGATGTTGCGCCTGAACGTAAACAAGATCCATGGCAAAGTTTTGACTGGCAACGTTTTTTATCTCAACTATAATATAAGGCTATGAATTTAATTAAATACAGTAAATATTTAAGCTATTTATTACGCCATCGCCCTGAAGTGGCAAATTTAAACATGGATAAACAAGGCTGGGTGAGCGTTGCTGAAATTATGCACGCCATGCAGAAAAAAGCGTCACACTTTACCTTCCAAACCTTAGAGGAAGTAGTACGCACCAATAATAAAAAGCGGTTTGCATTCAACGCAGATAAAACCAAAATTCGTGCTCATCAAGGGCACTCTATTAATATTGATTTAGCACTGCCTGAATGCTGCCCCCCTGATATCTTATTCCACGGTACAGCGGTGCACTCTTTGCCTAGCATCAAAAAACAAGGTTTAAAGCCACAAAAACGGGATCATGTACATTTATCCCCTGATAAAGAGACCGCCTACAATGTTGGCATACGTCATGGGCAAGCTGTGATTCTGTTAGTTGACAGCCAAGCCCTGTATGCAGCAGGTCATAAATTTTATCATACTGAAAATAATGTATGGTTAACTGCACATATTCCCCCTGAGTATATTCAAGAGGAATAAAAAGCAATATTTTCTATACTATTTTAAATTATTTTAAAAAATAGCTTGACTCTAAAAAGCAAGTAGTGTTTAATATGCACCTCTTGAATGAGACAACGGCTGGATAGCTCAGTTGGTAGAGCAGAGGACTGAAAATCCTCGTGTCGGTGGTTCGATTCCACCTCCAGCCACCATTTTCTCCCCTTTCTTCTCATTCTTATCTTAATATTCCCTCTATTTTTATTCTTATATTTTACTGCAAAATAAATCCCTCTTAATTTTACAATCAAAAATTCCCATTTTTTATTTTTCCATATTTATGGTTTATGTGGAAACAATGATTTTTGAATGTTGGGTTTCGTTCCTCTATCTTGTATTTTTATAAGTGATACCGTAGCGGCACTGCACGCAACGCTTTACCACTGAACCTAATTCAGTTGTGATGGATGACAGCGAATAGCCAAAATGTTTAATTGTGGGATGATTAAGATCACGAGGATGTTGCATGTAATGTCACTACAAGAGATTTAACTTAATGGTTAAGTCAACACACTACATAAAAAAACCTACTTGATTTAGAAAAACCAAGCAGGTTATTTGGATCTATAAACTTTTTTTACAATTTTTACTAAGCAGCAAGTTGATGTACAGCTAATAAATCTTCAACCCCTGTCACCGTTGCCAAGCTTAATAATTGTGGTGGGATATGCTGAAAACGTACCGCCTCATTTTGCTTGATTAACTCAATTAAAAAAGCTAAACCAGCACTATCAGATCGAGTCACCTGACTTAAATCAACAAGGGGTAGCTGTTTTTTATCAGGGATCTGTTTTGCCAACGTCCCCACTGTCTCAAAACTCAACTCCCCTGTTAAATACCAGCATTGTGTAGAATCTAACTCACTCACGATACTATTGCGCCTGTGCAGTACGGTGTTGGTTGTTACGATCAGCAATTTTTTTGATTAATGCGCTCATCCCGCCTTGTTGAATGTCATTATTAAATTCACTACGGTAAGTGGTCACTAAACTAATGCCTGCTGCTTTAATATCATAAGCGCGCCATTTCCCATCTTTATAAAAATGCATACGGTAATCAATATCAACAGGTTTTTCAATACCACGAGAAACTTGTGTTTTAATCACTACATTTTTCTTACGCGGTGCCCCAACTGGTAAATAATTAACCTTAACTTCTTCCCCTGCCACTTCTACTAAAGAGGTTGCATAGGTGCGTACAAGTAAATTTTGAAATTCAGTAATAAACTGGGTTTGCTCTTCTTTTGAGGCTTTTCTCCAGCTTTTGCCTAATACTTTTTTAGACATCGCTTTAAAATCAAAATGCTCTAAAACAATCTCTTCAACCAAACCATAAACACGTTCAGGTTCTTTTTTCAGGTTATCTTTCTCTGTTTTTAATGCCATCAGCATTTTATCTGTGGTTTGCTTAATCACAGCTTGAGCATCTTTGACATCCATCTCTGCTGCCCAAGTATTCATACTCAACACTAAAAAAAGTGTACCGATAACAGCAGTCATCTTTTTTAATTGCAACATAGTTATTCCTTTTTTCTACAAAATACCTGTATTATTTATCGCCAGAGGCAGATTTATACAAAAATTGACTAATTAACTGTTCTAAAATAACGGCAGATTGGGTTAAATCAACTTCATCATTATGGGCTAAATACTCTTCATCTGCCCCCGCATCTAAGCCAATATATTGTTCCCCTAATACACCTGCGGTTAAAATACTGGCAGAGGTATCGGTGGGTAATTTATCGTATTGCTTATCTATGGACAAATAGACGATAGCTTCATATTCTTCGTTATCAAAATCAATATTGCTGACTCGCCCAATAGTCACCCCCGCCATTTTCACAGGTGCTTTTGCTTTTAAGCCGCCAATATTTTGAAATCGAGCCGTAATTGTGTACCCTTGATCAGAAAATGCCTCATTGAGGTTACTGACTTTCATTGCCAGCATTAATAAGGCAGCAAACCCCAAGGTGACAAAAATACCCACCCAAATTTCCACCGTTGCTTTTTGCATAAACAAACCTCTAGCGTAATACGTAAATTGGTTTTAATTATATAGTGTTTTATGGCGAATTTCCTAGCATTAGACAGTGTGCTTTTTCTTAAAATGACTTTTGATAACTTATGACACGCAAATTACTTTCTTCACTCAGTGTAGGCTATTTTTTATTTTTGCCTTTATTTTTTCTAGTGCATCTAATTTTTAATAGTATAGGCATAACACAATTTTGGCTTTTATTTGCCATCACTATTGGTTTAAGTTTTTGGGGGGTGTCACAGCGTCATCTTGTTGTACCATTAGAAGGGATTGAAGGCAAAGCCAGCCTAGGGATTGGGTTCATTACAGTCTTCTTATTATTAGCTAATTTTTTAGTCGGTGTAGATCATGCTAGTGATAGTTATTTGTATCATTTAAATACCGCTTTTCCGATCAGTCTTTATCATGATGTATTTTCACACCAGTGGTTTGATTTGAATCATTACTCCGTGGGGTACCCCAAATTTGCAGAGTTTATTCAAGCCAATTTTTTACAGCTGACCCATCACCCTTATGGCTATGGTATGGCTAGTGTGTTAGTGATTCCCGCCAGTTATATCGTTAGCTTTATTTTTGCCCGACATTTTAATATCTCCATTTCTAATGCAAAAATCATTGCTTTTACCTATGCGATTAATCCAATTAATATTGCTCAAGCGACCACAGGTTATATTGATACACTTCACGCTTTATACGTTTTAGTATGTATTGTATTAGCGTTAAAAGCACGAACTAAGGGATTATGGGTTTTATTTTTATTAAATTTAGCGGTATTAAGCAATATCAAATTTACAGGCGTGCTTTTATTTCCTGTAATTTTAGTTTTTGCTTGTATTTGGCAACGTCACATTATTTTTAATAAAAAACATCGCTTATTTTATTTATTAGTGACACCTACAGTACTCAGTTTAGGCGGTATTCATTATTTACATAACCTATCGGCATTTGCCACCCCTGTTTATCCTTTTATTGACAGTGCTTTAGCAACAAAAATCGCCTATTTATACACCCCTGCCACAGGAAAATTATCAGGTATTCTTGATTTATTTTGGCAAATTCCGACCCCTTTTTCACAGTTTGTCCTCTATGACGCGCTACAAGGTGCGTTTAGTATTTTATGGTATCCCATGCCTGTATTTATTCTTATTGTGATGGGAATCAGCATCTATCAGAAACAATATCAATTAAGTAGTATTTATTTATTATTTATTCTTTTACTACTGATTGATCCTGTGCCATCGATTGGGCGATATGTGAGTTATTTTCAACTTTTAGGCTTTTTTTCTTTTATATACCTGGTGGCTGAATTTAAGTTGATTCAAAAGATAGTATGGTTATTACCTGCTGCTTATGTGTGTGTAGCAGCGTTTATTTTAGTGGGTACAGAGGTGAGCTTATTACCCCAACGTCAACATCATGCCCAGCATATTGCGCCATTACTAAATCAAATAAAGAGTATCAAACAGCAAGCGATTCCTATTTATTACAATATTCAATCAGGGTGTTCTGGGTATTATTGGTTAGCCCGTTTTAATGGTTTAGCCGTACAACAAGTAACACATGTTCCTGTAGAGGATAAGAATTATCTATTTATTACTGAAACAGCAGCAAAGAAATGTATTATTCAGCATAGTAATAATGTAGCAGTTGAGGCAACACTACAGCAAGCCACAGTAGACAGCCCCTTATTATATGTCAATATTACCCCACCAGCGGTAATCAAAGATTGTAAGATTTGCATTAGTGAATATGGCTGTATGTATTTACCTGCGCATATGTACCGTATGGAGTTAAACCTAAAACACCTCTTTAATTTCTCCAGCACAGAAGAAAAAACCTTAAATCTAGTTTGCAAAACACAAGAAAATCAAATTATTGAGAAAAAACTTATTTTTCATTAAGGATAAATAGTGTTACCCTTTTTCGCTATCAAGTAACTATTCAAATACTTTATAGGAAGAAAAATGCCTGAAGAATGGGTTAAGCAGATGCAGAATCAAGTCGACTCTATTGAGAAGCTTGAGCAATATATCAACCTATCTGCTGAAGAAAGGCAAGGTATTGAGGGATCAAATAGTAAATGGGGAGTATCTCCTTATTTTGCATCCTTAATGGATAAAGATGATCCAAACTGTCCTATTCGTAAACAAGTGATTCCTTCTGCAAAAGAGCAGGTGAATGAGCATGGTATGGATAATTACCTTGTTTGGAAGGAGAACAGAGCCACGGAAGAAGTGCGACCTGATAGTATTGCACGACAATATAAGGATCGTATTGCTTTTACGGTTGTAGAAACCTGTGGGATTTATTGCCGTCACTGTTTCCGTAAGGAGCTGGTTGTTGATAGAGATTTAAAGTTACGTTTAGATTTACAAGAGGGTTTAGATTGGATTGCAGCCCATCCAGAGATTCGTGATGTATTGGTCACAGGGGGCGATCCACTGCTGCTGTCAGATGATAAGCTAAAATATTTAATTAGCTCTCTTCGGGCAATCCCCCATGTAGAAATGATTCGGATTGGTTCACGTTTGCCGATCATTTTACCGCAACGTATTACAGAGGGTTTAAAAGAGGCAATAGGGGGTTATCATAAAGTCCCTGTTTGGCTGAATACGCAATGTAACCATCCTAAGGAGATTACTGAAGAAACTGAAAAAGCAGTTTATGAGTTAATGACCTGTGGTATCAATGTCGGTAATCAAATGGTATTACTGAAAGGCGTGAATGATGATGTTGATACGTTTAGGGAGTTGCATCAAAAGCTGTTACGTATTCGTATCCGTCCTTATTATGTTTTCTATTGTGAGCCTGCACCAGGGATGGATCATTTCCGTACTACTGTGGAGAAAGGGGCGGAGTTGATTCGTGATGCATTACGAGGGCATACAACAGGTTTAGCACAACCTATGTACGTTTTAGCAACAAATATAGGTAAGATTCCGTTAATGCCTGATTATTATATTATGGATAAGAACGAGAAAGAGTACACATTACGTAATCATAAGGGTGAAGAGACTAAAATTCCTAATACACCTGCTTGATAATATAAGGATTAATAATGCAGGAAAATAAAGATTGTACTGTTAAGCAAAGTGAATTATTAGAGCATATTTTAAACTATGAAGAGTGTGATTTACGCCTTTCGTTATTAAAAGAATGGTTGCAGCATGTGCAAAAAAGTAAATGCTGTATTCCTGAGCATTTGCTGCCAGTTTTATTAAACTTGGGGGGGCGATATCAAGTATCAATCAGTCCTGTGTTGCAATACGTTTCATGTTAGAACACCACCCTCTTGGATGCTCTGCATTCTTTAATTATTTAAAATATATCTAAAGATCTGTTTATATTATCTATCAATTCCCATGCTGCCATGTATTAAAACACCTAATCAATATTATTGAATTAATCATAATATTACTTGATATCTATACACAATCTTATCTATATAAGAAGATTAAACAAAAATGGTACAATATATGCAGAATTTTTTTGTTAAAATATAATATTTAGTGGGTTAGTTAGTTTAGATTTATATATTGAAAAAACTAGTATAATTTATATTTATATAATTTATTTTGGATAAAATATTAAATCTAAACTAAATAAAGTTAAATGATAATAAAGGAGGTAAATCCATGACTCAATCAGAACTAGTCAAACAGCTATTCCTGTCATTTAACAGTAAAGATAGTGATGCATTTATACAAGCAGCTAGAGAATATATTGATCGTGAAAAACGCAAAAAACATACACAAGTTGCTAAAGAACTAGAAAAAGCATTGTACCAAACAAGTAATATAAATGGGGCACAAAGACGGTTTAAAGCTAATATCCCTATTCCAAGAGATGCAGAAAAAGGCTTTCCTTTACTAGAAGTTCAGTACTTTGAAAAGGATTTTGATACCCTAATTTTATCTTCTGAAACAAAAGCACAACTTGAACGAATTATTTTAGAATTCAAAGATGCTGATATTTTATCTACTTATAATTTACATTATAAAAATAAAATATTGCTTTGTGGCAAACCAGGTACTGGAAAGACATTTTCAGTTCAAGCTATTAGCTCATTGCTATTTATCCCTGTAGTTTACATTAGATTTGATGCCATTATTTCTTCTTATTTAGGTGAAACAGCAGGAAATTTAAGAAAAGTATTTGATTTTATTGAAAATGGAACTTGGATTGTTTTATTTGATGAATTTGATATTATTGGTAAAAATCGTAATGACCATTACGAACATGGCGAAATTAAGCGAGTAGTAAATAATTTTTTACAAATGCTAGATAATTTTAAAGGTGAGAGTATTTTATTTGCAGCAACTAATCATCAAAATATTTTGGATAGTGCTATATGGCGACGATTTGATGCTGTAATAGATTATGATTTACCTGACCAGAAAATGAGACAACAACTTTTTGAGCAATATCTAAAACCTTTAAAAAGACAGAAAGATATTGATCTTTTACAAGCCGTAAAATATAGTCAAGGTTTATCACCCGCAGATATAAAAATGGTTGCTATTGAAGCCATGAAACTCGCTATCATTGATCATCGAGACACTTTAAGCAATGAGGATTTAAATTTTGCAATTAAAGAATTTATGCATCGTGAGAAAGTAAAGTTAGGTAATTAATTATGGAAAAATATCAGCACCTTAAACTGCCTATATTTCAAGGTAATATTGAACGAAGAAAACGAAAGGGTGGAGGGGGATTCTCATTACCTTCACACCGAAATAAAGCCCAATTCTCTCAAGAATCTCAAAAAAATAGCGAACAGTTAAGCCAAAATATCTTTACATTAAAAAAGAAATTTCCTCAAATAAATCCTAAATTAATTTTTGAATTAAATATCAATCAAGGTCTATCCGTTAATGACTTTGAACGTGAACTTTCATCAATGGGTATTCATATTTTATCAGTTGCTGAAAATAAAAAAGGAAGCTGGGTTGTTTTTAGTGATGATACTAATTTAAAGAAATTTCAAAAAAAACTGGCTACTTATGGCTCTAAAGATGGAGCAAAATATGACTTTTTTCATGCTATTGAATCATTTAATGATATCCCTGTAGAAAAGAAGCTTGGTGAAAATTTAAAGCAAAACCCCTTAAAAGAAGCAGCTGAGTTTGTTGATATTGAGTTATGGAAACTAGTTGATCCACAAGAAAATGAAAATTTTATCGAAAAATTAAAAGAAAAATATAGTGATCTAAGGCAATTTAGATTAACTGATAAGCTAATTACAAAATCCTTTGTTTTGTTACGAGTTAAGTTAATAAAAGGGGTTTTAAATGAAATTATTAAACTTAAAGAGATTGCCCGTATTGAGCGACCTATAACCCCTCAGTTTAAATCCTTTGAAACAAAATCACCTAATATACAAGAAATGCAATTCTTTGCGCCTAATGATAATGCAACAGGTATATTAATTATTGATTCTGGTATTATTTCAAACCACCCTATGTTAGAAAAATGTGTAGGTGGGGAAGAAAATTTTCAAACAGGGGAGCCTGAAATACAAGATACTGTTGGGCATGGTACAGCAGTAGCTGGCTGTGCTATATATGGAAATATTGAAAACTCTTTAAAAAACAAAATATTTACCCCATCAAACTGGTTATTTTCTGCTAAGGTCATGTATGCAGAAGAAGGTTTGCATGATTATCAAGCAGTTTATGATCCTGAAAAATTACTTGAACATCAATTTAAAAATGCTGTTGAAAGTTTTTTATCAAATCCTGAATATCATATTAAAGTTATAAATATTTCATTAGGAAATACAAATGAAATTTGGCATAAGCATTATAATCGCCAACTACCCCTAGCAGCATTAATTGATGAATTAGCTTTTACCTTCCCTTCTGTTGTATTTATAGTTTCAACAGGCAATCAATCACTTTGGCAAAATTATGACCCTATTAGCAAAGCTGTAGATAACTATCCTCATTACCTTATGGAAGAAGATTCCAATATTATCAATCCAGCCACTGCTGCTTTAGCATTAACAGTTGGCTCTATTGCAGATAAAGAAAAAATAGAATACGAACGATATGGAACAGAATATATAAAAATTCCCATTGCTAAGGCTGATCAACCTTCACCATTTACACGAACAGGCTTAGGGGTTAATGGCATGATTAAGCCAGAGTTAGTTGAATATGGCGGTAATGTGATTATATCAGAACAATATGGGCGTATTTATGAAGATATAGGAGGTAAATTAGCTGTATTGAACAATCAAATAAGTAATCCAATCATCTCTTTTAATACAGGTAGTAGCTTCTCTGCACCAAAATTAGCACATATTGCAGGTCTAATTGCCAATAAGTTTCCTGATAAATCAGCTAATTTTATTAAAAATATGCTCTTAATTGGTGCAGACTATCCTTTTTTACCTGATAAAGATTTTTATAACAATAAAGACAAGAAAAAAGCAGAGCAACTACATTTATCTATTTGTGGCTATGGGTTGAGCCAATATGATAGAGCAGTGCACTCTTTTAATAATCGTACTGTACTTTGGGATGAAGGGCTAATTGGATTAAATCAAGTTAAAGTTTACTCTTTACAACTTCCTGAACTATTTTTTACTGAAAAAGGTAGAAAAAAAATAACGATTGCTTTAACTTTCACTCCTGATACAAGGGCAACTCGAGGGGATAGTTATTTAGGTAACCGTATGGAATTTCATTTATTTCATTCAGTTAACCCAGAAATATTAATTGAAAAATATGGTATTATTGATGAACAAATAATTACTACTGGTGTTCCTGATGATTTAAAACAATTTGAAATAGATTTATTTCCAGGAGGAAATACACGAAAAGCAGGTTGCCACCAAAAAGCTTGGAAAATATATAAAAGAGAACCCAAAAAAAGACCAAAGCCACCTTTATCTCTAGTGCTTTTAAATATAAATAAATGGATTAATAATACTAAATATCAACAAGATTTTTGTATTTCAGTAATTTTTGAGCATGAAAAAGATATTAATATTTATAATAAAATAAAAACTAATATTCAGATAAGAGCAAGAGTTAAAGGCTAACCCAATATTTGCATGATAAAATCATTTTATTTACTCTCAAAGGAGATATTGCTTCTTTTTTTAACAAAATATTTTACAGTTAAGCATAATTATTTAGATAAAATATATTAGTTTTTTACCTACAAGCTACCCAGCACAATATTTTTTGCCTATCTGTAGAATGAAAGAAATAAATACTTCCTGTTTTATTCTTTAAAACTAAAACAAAAGAAGCTTTTCTATTTGCCTATATACTTGATTTTTTCCCTCCACAAGTTATTTATTCATCATCTTTAAAAAACTACTACTACGTAGTTGTAATCTAAAAAAGTAATCTTAAGAGGTAGTCTTAGGTATTGCTGGGGAGAATTTTATTGAAGCAAAAAAAGAAATTTCCTTAGCTATGTGTAGAATTCTTTGTGCCCAAAAGTAGAAAAATGTGATTGCAGCAAAAACAACAACTTAAAACCATCCCGTAGGGTGTGGCGAAATCTGGGTAAATACATGATTTTGCCGATGAGGTATCACAGATTTTGCCCGCCGCACCCCGATAACAAATCATAGAATATAAAAATAATATAAATATTAATTATCATAATATTGGATATAGAAACGTAAATATTTTACTTGTAATGTTGGGCTTCCTGCGTCAGCACCAAGCTACAACAGGGGGATTTATAAAATAATAATTACAGAAAATAATCAAATAAAAGGAAGGATTAGCAGAAGAAAAAATTTAAAAAAAAGGTTGCCAAATTCTGAAATTTGGATGATGATAAAAGGACATAAAGACGTTGGCGGAATATTCCTACCCCACCAACTTCCGCATGAGTTTCCTAGGCTCATGCTGGTTACACACTGTAGTAGCAGTTTGTAACGTGACACAATTGTACCATAGATCCGCCCAGCAGCTCATGCAGGACGGTGTGCGAGTGCATACATCACACTACAAAACCGTAGCATCAGTGTGTTTAAACTTATTTTTTTAAGGTTAAACGCATGGACAACACAAGCCAACAATACCGCCTAGTGCATCCGTATGTGCTAGAACCACGTATCAAAAAACCTAAAACAAAACAGGCAAACGCCATTTATACCGCTATTTTTGCATTGCAAAACAGTAGCCTGCGTCATGTCGTGCGCGTTTTTTGTGTTGCCCCCTACGGTTTTGTGCCCACCAAACCCCTCTCCTCCCCTCTCCCTTTTGCCTCCCGTATACACTAAGGAATTGAAATCATGGCTAAATATTCTTGTATCAATCACCCTGAAAAAGATTACTTACTGGTACTACGCAACTGGCAAATGGAATTTTGCAACGGTGATAAAGTCGCTGCTGGCTTGCTGTCGATTTTTGAATATTGGCACAATATCAAATACGAAAAATATTTAAACAAAGCTGAGGAAAAACGCCAGCCTAAAGACTTACTACAATTTCACAGCGAAACCGACCTGATTGATAAAATGCTCAGTATCACCCACACGCCCGCAAATATTAGAAAAGGTATTAACTTTCTCAAAGAAAAACAGGTGATTAGCATCCACCGCAACCCAAGTAAACGTTATGCTTATGACCGTACACGCCATTTTCTATTGCATCCTGAAATACTCAATAAATGGCTGACAGAACAATATATTCAATCAAAAAAAGAACATACTGCTAAGAAAGGA
>Ga0193953_1000043_pt1 | contig 64014 bp, 47 predicted proteins | sample BB_4_MG_FD_140325 | JGI IMG/M metagenome (GOLD analysis project Ga0193953, IMG submission 140325) | Microbial mat bacterial communities from the Broadkill River, Lewes, Delaware, United States - BB_4_MG | ecosystem: Environmental > Aquatic > Freshwater > River > Microbial mats | place: USA...
CTGAGAATATGTTGACAAGCGTTATATAGTATTATCAATGGAATTATGTAAATGAGCTTACGCCGTCTTATCAATATTAGAATTATTTTATCAGTGATATTAATATTAATATTTAGCGCGGGCATTGCTGTATGGCAGGCAAGAAAATCGGTAGAAAAAGAAGTAGGCTCTTCAATTCACTTAGCCGTACAAATGATCAAATTTGGTTTTAATCAACTTCCTGCTTCAAGTGAACAAAATGATGTGTGGTTACAAAAAATTGCCGATATACAACCTGTAAGACATTTAAATATTTCCATTAAAGATAATCAAAGAGAGATTCAAAGTAAAAAAGATTTTTACAAAGGTGGTGAAAATAGCTCGGCACCTTACTGGTTTGTTAAAGCAATTATGATTGATTTTTCTACGCATAGTTACGACATTAATGTTGCAGATGGTTCAACAAAAACGATTTTTATTACGGCAAACCCAATGGATGAAATAAGCGAAGCATGGGGTGAAACAAAGGTATTTTTTTGGTCTATCGTCTTGATGCTGTTAATTATATTTTTGACGGTTAACCTTGTTTTTAATTCAATGTTACAAGCGGTAAAAGCCATTTTGTCAGGGCTACGCCAAGTTGAAGCGGGAAATTTTGATCATGTGCTGCCTCAATTCAAAATTAGTGAATTTGACGCTATTGCCACTGAAATTAATGGTATGTCACTGGCGTTAAATACAGCACAAACAAATAATCAGGCATTAGCACGCCATACTATGCAGATTCAAGAAACAGAAAGACAGAATATGTCTCGTGAATTACATGATGAAATGGGGCAATCATTAACGGCAATTAAGGCTATGGCTGTTACCTGTCAGCAGGCAGAAACTGATGTTAACGCCGTAACCTCTTCTATTATTGAGATTTGTGACCATTTATCTGTTGTTGTTCGTTCAATGATGAAAACATTACATCCATTGAGTTTAATGGAACTTGGTTTAGGTGCTACTTTGTTTGAGTTGGTTAGCGAATGGCAACGACGCAGTGGTGAATTACAATTTGATTTAAATTATGACGCCTCTTTAGATAACTTAAGTAATGATATAACTATTCATGTTTACCGAATTGTACAAGAGTGTTTAACCAATGTAGTACGACATGCTAACGCTTCACAAGTGGTTATTTTAGTTATTAAACGTGATGATGCAGTGTGGATTACGGTGTCAGATAATGGCCAAGGAAAGCAATTGAATTCATCAGGTTTTGGTTTGTTAGGTATGCGCGAAAGAGCAGAAAGCTTAGGAGGGCAATTCAAATTAGAGTCCGTTTGTGATGGTGGTGTTAACGTTGTTGTGCAATTACCTTACTGGGAAGATAAATCATGAATGAAAGAAAAATAAAAGTTTTATTAGTTGATGATCATACGGTTGTTAGAGCAGGGTTTAGAATGTTACTTGCTTCTCAAGACTATATTGGTGACATTGTTGATATTGAACGTGGTGAACTTGCGACCCAAGTATATCAAAGCTTTCAGCCTGATGTCGTGGTGATGGATTTGTCTATGCCTGGTATTGGTGGCCTCGAAACTATTCGACGTTTGTGTAAGCAAGACCCTAATGTACTTATTTTAGTTTATAGCATTCATGATGAAACCATATATGTTGAACGTGCTTTAAACGCTGGGGCAAAAGGTTATGTTAGCAAAAACAGTGCTGCCGAAGTATTAGCGAAAGCCGTTGCTGATATTGCTTGCGGGAAACGTTATATCGAACCAGACTTATTACCTGAAGCCAATGATATTCGTATAACCGAAACGAAAAAAACGAAGTATTCACTTAATGTTTTATCGCCACGAGAATTCGATGTGTTTCGGCTATTATCAAAGGGCTTAAATGCACACAATGTTGCTACTGAACTCAGTCTTAGCTATAAAACAATATGTAACTATCACACACAAATCAAAAACAAGTTAAATGCCAATACCTCAGCAGATCTTGCTAATATCGCGATGGTACATAAAATTATTTAATGAAACCTAGCTGCTATACGGGTTTCCATTCCTATACTGGGTTTGTCAGGAATTAGCATTGCTAAACATAATGAACATAAGGCAAATCCTGCTCCAATATAAAAAACCCAAGCAGGTTGTAAAATCCAAAGCATACCAAGTAATGCCGGAATAACGACCGCAGCAATATGATTAATAGAAAAGCTAACTCCTGCACTGGCGGCAATATCTTCAGGTTGAGCAATTTTTTGAAAATAGGTTTTAATGGCAATAGCTAAGGCAAAAAACAAATGATCAATAACATATAATGCTGCGGCAAGGTTGGCATCTTCAACTAAGCCATAGCAAATGAAAATAATGATTAAACCAATATATTCAAATCGTAATACAGAACGCTCACCAATAATGCCAATTAATTTTCCTACTTTTGCCGCAAATAACCAATTAAATACATAGTTAATAAGAAACAAGGCGCTGACATCGGCAACACTATAGTGGAATTTTTCAACCATTAAAAAACCAGCAAAAACCACGAAAATTTGTCGGCGTGCGCCGCTAAAAAATGTTAATGCGTAAAATAACCAATAACGTTTTCGTAATACTATCTTTTTTGTTTGTTCTGTTTTTTCCTTAAAATGTTGAAATGATAAGGCCAAAAATAGAGTAAATAATAAACCTATACCACCAAACAAAGCATAAGTTGATTGATATGACCAACTAAAATGTTTCATTAATAGCCAAATACTAGAAAAGGCCAATAATGAAGCGATTGATTTAACTGATAGCATTTTGCCAAGAAAATGCGCTGTTTTGTCTTTATCAATCCATTGTAACGTTAAAGACTGACTGACTGTTTCATAATAATGAAAACCAACGGACATCAATACCGTGGTGAGATATAAGCCAACAACACTGGGGAAAAAACCAGTCAAAAATACCCCTAAGCTAGTGATAGCCAATGACAATAACGCTAGTCGTTGTTCTTTAATAAACAGCAAAACATAAATAACCGTAAACGCTAAAAACCCTGGCACTTCACGCAAACTTTGTAATATACCAATTTCAACACCCGTAAAACTGGCTTTTTCTATTACAAAATTGTTTAACAATACCATCCAAACAGAAAAAACCAAGGGCATAGTAAATGCCATAGCAAGCAATAAGTGTTCAGGTTGATTAAAGCGTTTAAGGAATTTTATCATCAGTGTGATCGACACCTAAGGAAGAATCATGAGTGACGTATCTTACGTTAGTTAATAATTTTTAACAAACTTTACCTTGTAATAAAGATCCTTGGTTAATTAAAATACCAAGTAAAAACAATTTGTTATAGTAGGTGTGAAAGAATTAATACATCCAATTAAAACGGTTGTTTAAAAAAGTTTGCTATTCGTCGACTTTCAAGGCACACTCAGTCAGCTATTATTAGTTATCCATGTGTTTTAGCGTAAAATAATGACGTTAAAATTTAGATTAATCATCAAAACATCAACACCACTTATTAGGTGAAGGAGACAAAGCATGATATATCAAGGCAAGAGCCTTTCAGCCCAATTACTAGAAGACGGTATCGTAGAACTTAAGTTCGATGCTCAGGGATCAGTAAATAAATTCGATCAAGCAACATTTGAAGAATATAAAGCCGTTGTTGCTGCCATTAACAATTGTAGTGATGCTAAAGGCGTTATGGTAACGTCTGGAAAATCAACGTTTATTGTTGGTGCTGACATTACTGAATTTTTATCTTCATTTCAGCAGCCAGAAGAAACACTAACCGCTTGGGCAAAAAGTGCCTCTGATGTGTTCGATTCATTTGAAGACATTCAATTACCGACAATAGCAGCGATTAATGGCATTGCGTTAGGTGGTGGTTGTGAAATGACATTAGTATGTGACTATCGTGTTGCAGATACTAATGCCAGTATTGGTTTACCAGAAGTGCAATTAGGTTTAATGCCCGGCTTTGGTGGCACAGTTAGGCTTCCTCGACTTATTGGTTTTGATAACGCTGCTACTTGGATGTCTACAGGTAAAACATTTAAGCCTGAAGCTGCAATGGCTCAAGGTATTTTAGATGCAGTAGTTGAGCCAGAGAATTTAAAGGCTGCTGCAATGAATATGCTTAAACTAGCGATTGATGGCAAGCTTGATTGGCGCGCGAAACGTCAACCTAAATTAGAGCCATTAAAACTTTCTCCAACAGAATTAATTATGTCATCGAACACTTGCAAAGGAATGATAGCTGCTAAAGCAGGTAAACATTATCCTGCGCCAATGGTGATGATAGACACCTTAATTGCAGCCGCTGGTTTAGATCGTACGGGTGCTATGGCTGCAGAAAATGCAGGTTTTGCAAAATTAGCAAAAACAGATGCAGCAACGGCACAAATTGGTTTGTTTATGGCAGATCAAGTGATTAAAGGCAAAGCGAAAAAAGCCACTAAGTTGGCAACCAAAGCGGTAAATAAAGCTGCTGTATTAGGCGCAGGTATTATGGGCGGTGGTATTGCATATCAATCGGCCTATAAAGGCACGCCGATTATTATGAAAGATATTAATGATCAAGCACTTGATTTAGGTTTAACAACAGCAACCGGTATTTTAGCTAAGCAAGTTGAACGCGGCCGCATGAGCGTGAAAAAAATGGCAGGTGTATTAAATAATATTACCCCCAGTTTAAGCTACGACAGTGTTAAAGATGTTGATATTGTTGTAGAAGCCGTTGTTGAAAACCCTAAAGTAAAAGGTATTGTGCTAGCAGAAGTTGAAGGTGTAATCAGTGAAGACGCTATTTTAACGTCAAACACTTCTACTATTTCAATTGATTTATTGGCACAAAGTGTAAAACGCCCTCAAAACTTTTGTGGTATGCACTTTTTTAACCCAGTAAACAAAATGCCATTAGTTGAAGTTATTCGTGGCAAGGACACATCAGATGAAACAGTAGCCTCAGTGGTTGCTTATGCAGCAAAAATGGGTAAATCACCTATTGTTGTTAATGACTGCCCAGGTTTTTATGTTAACCGTGTTTTATTCCCATACTTTGCTGGCTTTAGTCAATTAGTACTTGAAGGTGCTGATTTCACGGCAATAGATAAAGTGATGGAAAAACAATTTGGTTGGCCAATGGGTCCAGCTTATTTGCTTGATGTTGTTGGTGTTGATACCGCTGACCATTGTACGGGTGTGATGTCAGCAGGCTTCCCTACGCGTATGAATAAAATTGATAATGATCCCGTTAGTACCTTGTATGCTAATGAACGTTTTGGTCAGAAAAATGGTAAAGGTTTTTATGACCATATGAAAGACAAGCGTGGTCGCCCAATGAAGGTGCCAGCACCTGTTGCTTATGAATTACTTGCACCACATTGTGCAGACAAGAAAGACTTCACAACGGAAGAGATTATTGCACGTATGATGATCCCTATGGTGAATGAAGTCGTTCGTTGTTTAGAAGAAGGTGTGGTTGATACTGCTGCTGAAGCAGATATGGGCTTAATCTATGGTATTGGTTTCCCTCCATTTAGAGGTGGTGCAATTCGCTATTTAGAAACACTAGGACTAGATAACTTTATTGCGATGGCAGATAAATATGCAGGTTTAGGCGAAATATATCATGTAACTGATGGCCTGAGAGAAATGGCAAAATCAGGTAAATCTTACTTCACAACAGACGTTAAAACTAACGCATAACCCGAGGAGAATAAAATGAACGAAGTTGTAATAGTAGACTGCATAAGAACTCCTATGGGTCGCTCAAAGGCTGGTGTTTTTCGCAATGTACGTGCTGAGGCTTTATCAGCACATTTAATGAAAGAAATTTTAAAACGTAACCCTGAGCTAAACCCAGAAGATATCGAAGATGTTATTTGGGGGTGTGTAAAGCAAACTAAAGAACAAGGTTTTAACATTGCACGTAATGCATCATTGCTTGCAGGACTACCTAAATCTATTGGTGGCGTAACAATTAACCGTCTATGTGGTTCTTCAATGGAAGCCCTTCACCAAGCATCAACTAACATTATGTGTGGACAGGGCGATGTATTTTTGATTGGTGGTGTTGAGCATATGGGTCATGTGCCTATGATGTATGACGTTGATTTTGACCCAGCATTGAATAAGCATATTGCGTTAGCGTCAGGTAATATGGGTTTGACCGCCGAATTATTAGGTAAACAACACGGTATTACTCGTGAGATGCAAGATGCCTTTGGCGCGCGCTCTCACCAAAAAGCCTATGAAGCACAATTAAATGGTCGTTGGGATAATGAAATTGTAGCCACTCAAGGGCATGATGCGTCAGGTGCTTTAACGTTAGTTGAACATGATGAAGTCATTCGTCCTGAAACTACTGCCGAAAGTTTAGCTGCTTTACGTCCAGTGTTTGATCCAGTTAATGGTACGGTAACAGCGGGAACCTCGTCTGCACTCTCTGATGGCGCTTCAGCCATGTTAGTGATGTCAGCAGCGAAAGCTAAAACATTAGGTTTAACACCTCGTGCTAAAATTCGTGGTATGGGCGTTGCGGGTTGCGATCCATCAACGATGGGTTACGGTCCTGTGCCTGCTACTAAGAAAGCATTAAAACGTGCTGGCTTATCTATTGAAGATATTGAGTTATTTGAATTTAATGAGGCTTTTGCAGCACAAGCACTTTCTTGTGTAAGAGCATTAAAAGTTGAAGATAGAATGGATCAAATTAACTTAAATGGCGGCGCTATTGCATTAGGTCATCCGTTAGGTTGTTCAGGATCTCGTATCTCAGGCACGCTAATAAACTTAATGGAAGGGCAAGATGTAAATTTAGGCTTAGCTACTATGTGTATTGGATTAGGCCAAGGGATAGCAACAGTCTTCGAGCGAGTCTAATTTTTTTGCTGAAATTCTTTATTAACATCGTTGAAAGTACTCACAAATTCTTCGGGAAATAATTTGAACATCCGAAGGATGGCCTGAAAGGCGAAGTACAGAGGTACGGAGTAATGACTAACGTCAACTTCGTGCTTTCGCCTTGTTACTAAAGTTTTCATCTGCAATATTAGAACTCTTTCTGTTAGCTATTAAGCAACTTGGCTATGCATTTCTGTTCAGGAAAAAGTGTTCCATCTATTGTAGGGGGTAATTTATTGCCCCATTATCGGACAGAAGCCCAACACTACATAGTGATGTTAAATATAAAAAAACCAGCAACTGCTGGTTTTTTTATAACTTCAATAAGAGAAGGGTGGTTAAGCAAAGGCAGCTTGTAGTGGTGGTACTACTTGCTTCTTGCGGCTAAGTACGCCGTCAAGCCATACTTTTCCGTCAGTAGTAGCTTTACCAAAAGCAGCTTGCGCTAGGTTATCATTATCACTCACAATTAGAAGCTCTGAACCTTCTTTCATGATGTCTGTTAGTAACAACATTACGGTGTGGCGGTTACCTTCTGCTTTAAGCTTGGCGATATCTGCTTCTAAATCCGCTTTCATGTCATCAAATATGGATAAATCAATGACTTCTAATTGGCCGATACCGACAAGGTTATCGTTCATATTGAAATCTTTAAAGTCACGTAGCACTAAATCGCGTACGGGTGTTCCAACAACAGCTGATTTTACTTTAAACATTTCCATGCCTAAATCGGTAGGGTTTTCAATACCGGCAATTTCAGCTAAAGCTTCAACACATTTTATATCGGCAGTAGTACAGGTTGGTGATTTAAAAATAACAGTGTCGCTTAAAATTGCGCACATCATTGCACCAGCGATATTTTTTGGAATTTCAACGTTGTGAAAGTCATACATCATTTTAATAATGGTGTTAGTACAGCCTACTGGGCGAACCCAAATCTCTAAAGGAGTAGAGTTGGTAATATCCCCCAACTTGTGATGGTCAATAATTCCTAATAGTGTTGCTTCATCTAAGTCATCAGGTCCTTGCGTGCGTTCTGAGTGATCAACAATATAAAGGCTTTCACCAGCATAACTGGTTTTTAGTATCGGTTGATCAAAGCCAAATTTATCAAGAATAAATAGGGTTTCAGGGCTGAGTTCCCCTAAACGAGCAGGTACTGTTTCTTCACCTAGGGTAGTTTTCAAATACGATAATGCGATAGCTGAACAGATAGAATCTGAATCAGGTATCTTGTGACCAACAACGTAATGTGGCATAAAAAGAGCTCTCTTAAAATTTTGCTTAAAATATTGGCAATATTCTAACAAAGTCTTTTTTATTTGGGTATAAAATTGCCTATAAAACATTGGACGAAAAATGAGGATTTTTTATATAAGCATAGTAAGAGACAAATTATAATTGATTTAATTGGCAATTATTCTATAGTGAAAGTAGATGCTTTAACGTTTAGAGGTGAGTCATTTGTATTCATATATTGCTAGGCAACCGATACTGAACATTAAGCAAGAAACCGTGGCTTATGAATTGTTGTTTCGTGATGGGAAATCTAATTCTTTTCCTTGTATTAATCCAGATCAAGCAACATCAAAAATTATTATTGATAATCAACTGACGTTAGGTGTGGAAGAAGTGACGGGTAATTTCCCAGCCTATGTAAATTTTCATGGCGATGCCTTAATACATCTTCTTCCTAATTTCTTCGATCCCAAGAAAATCGTGGTAGAAATTCTAGAAGATGTCATCATTACCGACAAACTCTTAACGGCATGCGCGTTATTAAAACAAAAAGGGTATACGCTTGCTTTGGATGATTATGACTTTGATCCTAAGTGGGATGTTTTTTTCCCTTATATAGATATTATTAAGGTTGATGTACTTTCTCTTACTATACTTGAGATTAGTCGTTCTTTATTTAGATTAGAAAATTATAAGTTTACGTTGCTTGCGGAAAAAGTTGAAAGCCAACAAGTATTTCAACAATTAAAAACACTTGGTTTTACTTTGTTTCAAGGCTACTTCTTTGCTAAACCTGAGATACTTAAGAAGAAAAATATTCTTTCTTCAAAAAAATATATCTTGGATTTAATGGAGCATATTAATTGTACGGAATTTGATTTTGCTGCTATCAGTGAGATCTTTAGTCAAGATGTAGGACTTACCTATAAACTATTGCGTTTTATTAATAGCCCCGGTTATGGACCAAGTAAAGAAATATGTTCTTTAAAACATGCGCTGATATATATTGGTAACCTTGAGTTGAAAAAGTTTATTGCATTACTCATGCTTGCTGATTTAGCAGAAGAGAAGCCAGATCAAATTATAATAACTTCACTAATTAGAGCAAAATTCTGCGAAAAAATAGCGAGTATTAAAAAGGCTGGTCATAACCCCCCAACTGCTTTTTTAACAGGGATGCTATCTAATATAGATGGGGTATTAGATCAAAGTATCGTTGAGGTCATGGATCTTTTACCTATACATAAAGAAATTAAAACGGCATTGGTTGAAAAAAATAATGACTTGGCTAGTTATTTGTCACTTTCTTTGGCGTTAGAGCAAGGACTGTGGCAACAAGCTAAGCAGCAATCTGCAGCATTAGGTATTGATGAAAAAGACTGCTTGAATGCATACCAAGAATCTATTGTTTGGTCAGATGCTATGCTTGCGGTTACATGCTAACAGTTATTGTACGTTATAGAATAGATAAAAAACACCTTAATATTATGTGTGCTAAGGTGTTTTAGTTTTGTGCGTTATTTATTTTATTTATAGTAACTTAGGCAAGTTTCTACTTCGTTTTTAGACCCCATAATGACTTCTACACGTTGATGAATGCTGCTGGGTTCTATATCCATAATACGACCCGTACTCGTCATGGCTAGGCCTCCTGCTTGTTCAATAAGGAATGCCATAGGGTTTGCTTCATACATTAACCGTAATTTATATGGTTGCTCTGGATTTTTAGTGTCTGTTGGGTAAGTAAAAATACCACCACGACATAGTACACGATGAATGTCACCTACCATGGCAGCAATCCAGCGCATATTAAAGTTTTTATCTCGAGAACCTGTTTCGCCAGCAAGTAAATCATTAATGTAATTTTGCATGGGTTCTTGCCAAAAACGTTGGTTAGACATGTTAATAGCAAATTCTTGCGTATCTTTTGGTACTTGCACACCACGTTTTACCATAAGAAAACCGCCATGGGTTCTATCAAGTACATAAAAGTGTGTACCACTGCCTGTGGTCATCACTAACATAGTCGCAGGACCATATAAAACATAACCAGCACAAACCTGTTTATCACCTGACTGTTTGAACATATCAGGATTGCTGGCGTCCATATGTTCAGGGGCTTCGTGAATTGAAAAAATGGTACCAATCAATGAGTTAATGTCAATATTTGAACTACCATCTAAAGGATCAAAAGAAACGATGTATTTACCTACCGCATTACCCGCAACAGAGCTGTCTTCTTCTTCAGATGAAATTGCTTTAACAAACCCTGATTCAAGTAAAATATCTTTGAATAGTTCATTGGCAACTACATCTAACTTCTTCTGAATTTCGCCTTGAATGTTTTCATCTAACGTTGATCCCATCAAACCACTCAAATGAGCTTGGCTGACACGGAATGAGATCTCTTTAGTTGCTGCTAAAATAGTTTTAATTAGTGAAATAAGATCTAAAGGAACATTGTCTTGGCGTAAAGCTGGTGAGAGTCGTTGCATTGGGTTACCTAATAGCGTTAAGTTATATTTATAAAAGATACAGGGATGATAATTGTTAATTTCAATTTAATTATAACAAGTTTCACTTTGCTTTCTAAAGTATTAACTTAACTTTATTATGCGTTTGTTAATTAACCATTTCTAATATACTGATTTCGCAGTGAATATTGATAATTAATTAACCTGTATTTGAAGAGATATATAATTAAGATATTGATTTGTAGTTAATAAATAAATAGGGAACTGATTGTTTAATAGATTGGTAATTTTAGAAATATCAACTAAAAATCCCATCCCATGCTAAGGTAATAATGCCCTCCGTTGTAACCTGTTGGGGAATTTATAGGGTAGATAGCACCTAAGAATCCTGGCATACGGCCTTTACTATTTTCATCAGGATAGACATCAAATATGTTTTTAGCACCCAAAGCGACAACTAAATTATCTGTAACATGATAAGAAACTTCAGCATCAGTGATAATAATAGGGTCAACTTTTTCAATCAATGACACATCGTTAAATTGTGCATTGTAAAAACTCCCATAATAATTAAGGCGAATCGATGCGCTAACAGCTTCTTTAGTGTATCCGTATGTTAATACACCACGGTTTTTTGGAATGCCATCTTCTCGTTCTTTGCGTACATTACTGTTTGATATTGGGCTCTTAGGGTTAGTGACTTCTAATTCGGTGTTGGTATAGTTAAACGCTAATGAGAGCATATTATTACCCCCAGCAAACTCAAACGGTAAACTAGTCACTAAATCAATACCTTGAGTAATTGAATCAAAATCGTTAGCATAATATTGTATATTTGCTACGTTTGAGTTTATGCCTGAAGCAGCTAATAAAGGTGCATCACTTGCGGTGATTTCACTGGTAAATAGTGATAGACGATCTTTAACGTTTATATAAAAATAATCTAAGGTAACATTAACTATTCCTATTTCTGATAATATTCCAAAACTCACGCTGGTGGCTTTTTCTGATTCAAGCCCCCCACCTGAACGGGCAGTAGCGATAGGGCTTAAAGCACTAACTAATTGTGAGCTTTGCTGAGCAACGATACCATTTACAATAGAATTTGAAGTAGAAATACGTTGAAGCGTTGATTGACCAACAGTAGGCGCTCTGAATCCGCTACTGAGTGTTGAACGTATGGCAACATTGTCGGTTATTTGTAAACGTGCAGATAGTTTACCATCAAAAGTATTGCCTATATTGCTAATATCTTCATGTCTCATGGCAAGTGAAACAGAGAGAAACTCTGTAATGTCACCTTCTATGTCTATATAGACAGCATCAGATGTACGATTATTTTTATCGGCAGTCTCGAAAGAGAATCCAGGGAAACCATTTGCACCAATAGCTTCGCCGTTGCTAATAAAAGCTCCAGCTTCATAAGAGGCGCTATCTCCAGCTTTAATTTCAAATTGCTCAAAGTGGTTTTGGTAACCAAAGGCAACATTCAATTCTGACTCAAAACCAACGTCGATAGGGTACGTGAAATCAGCATTGAATAAACGCTCGGTTTGTATCTGAGAGCCTAAATCAAAATCGTTAGGTGAAAGCTCACCAAATGATGCATTAACACTATTACTTAACTCATAACCAACATGGTTCTTACCAATTACCAAACTAATATCATAAGTTAATTCAGCTTTGTTATTAGTTAATGCACCTCGCAATCCAGTTGCAATACTAGTATCGATTATTCTTCCTCCGAGCCTCGGGGTAAATCCCCCAGGAAATTGTTCATTAAAAGAAAAACAGTTAGGATTGGTGGAAACGTCTTTTAAGGTTTCAATATCATCTAAACTGCCTGGTACAGTTGGCGTTGGACAGTTACCTGTATTATCATTAGTCATGTCAAAGAAAAGACGAGTACCATTATTTGGATTAATAAATACACCCGCGCGGGTATTTGGGTGCCGATAAAAAAAGCTACTATCTATGTCGCGCCTTGCCCAGTTGCCAAACATATACAGTTGCTTATAGTTGTTACTACTCCCCAGATCCATTTCTAAATTACCCAAAAGCTTAATATTATTGGTTATATTTGGATCTCCCCAAATAACAACAGGGTTTTGTATATCTTCTATACTAACCCCACTATCAATTAAACTCTGCACTGCTGGGTCTTGAATACCACGAGAGGTTGCATCACTTTCTGAGAATTCAAATGAAAAATTCGCTGAGCCACTATCACTAATTTCAGTTCCCATAATGCCAGATAGCTCAAACTTAGTGCCATCACCTTCAAAGTATTGACCTGTTCGCATTTCTATTCTGTTTATTTCTGAGCTGTTTTCTAATCGAAAATTAATCACGCCTGCTATTGCATCAGAGCCATATTGCGCGGCAGCTCCATCACGTAAAACTTCGATATTTTTAAGTGAAATTCTAGGGATTGGCTCAAGATCTACCCCGTGGGCACCTATATTTACTCCTGATACGTATTCATAAATTGCACCGCTACGATGACGCCTTTTGCCATTAACTAATATTAACATGCTGTCAGTAGGTAAGCCTCTAAGGCTTGCTGGTCTTATTAGCGTGCCTGCATCACTGATTGCTTCCTGACTGACATTATATGAAGGAATAACATTTGATAATGTGGATAGCATATCGTTATTTCCACGAGCATTTATATCTTGTTTATGGATAATATCTAGTGGCGCCAATGCATCACTTGGTGATCGGTTTATCCGGCGAGAACCGATTATTTGAATACGTTCAGGTTCAATTGCTTTGCTTGCTATTTTTTCTTTATTTTTGATGGATTCGGTGGGCTTAGGGGCTGGTGAAGTTTTACTGGCAGCGAGGTCTTCTGAGTTATTATCTTTCAATATAGATGACACAACAATGACACGTTTTTCGGTTGCTATGGCACTTAAGGGAGTATTTACAAGAAGTGTTGCTAAAGCATCTGAAAGTGAATAATTTCCCACTACTGGGTTTGTAACAATAACGACAGAATCATCAAACGGATATAAAAGTGAATATCCAGATATCTCGGCTAGTTTATCAAAAGCAGCTCCCGCGTCCATTGCTGGTAAATTAAAGCGATAATGTTTGGTAGTTTGGCACAACAAAGGGTTGGCAAATAATAAAAAGGCAAAGAGAATATAAAATTTAATGTGTTTCCCTTTTCTATGGTTCAGTAGAAGATTAAACACTTAATTTATACCTATGCCTATGACAGTTTAATTGTACGTAACAGAGAGCTAACCAACAGATATTTTATGACCATAATTTAAGTTGAATTTTCAATTATACCCTCTTATTTTTATTTTGTAATGATTTTTAAGTTGCGAGTGATACTCAGGTATTCAAAGGCAAAATTTGTCAGAAATGATTATGCCCAAAAGGTAAAAACCCCAGAAAACAGGGGTTTTAGTAGGATATTTACATGGTAAGAGGTTTAATTTAGTGAAACATTATTAAAAGTCATATGTTGCTTTTAAATAATAAAAGCCACCATTAAAACCAAAAGGTGAAGTCTCATAATACTGACCACCCCAGCTATTGTTATCAGAACCTGTTTGCTCTGCAAAATCAAGTCGACTTGGGTATTCATCAAATATATTTTGTGCACCTACGCTGATTTTTAGGTTTTCCATGGCATGATATGTCACTTCTACATCCACAGTAACTTCTGCATCAGCATTAATTTCTGTACCAGGCTCGTCAGGCGTACCAATCCAATCTACGTGAACACCTTGATATTCGCCATAATAGTTTACACGCGTAAACATGCTAAAGTCATCCCAGTTTTGCGCCCAAGTGAATGTACCGCGATGATTTGGTAAATCATTCTCTAAACGAGAGACTTTACCAGCACCTGTAATGTCAGGAGTAAAGTCGTCAACAGTGGTTTTATTATAGTTATAAGCAAGGCTAAAGGTTGTATCACCAGCGAGTATAGCTGTTGAATAGTTAGCGACAAAATCGAAACCTTCCGTTGTTGTATCAAAGTCATTAGTAAAAAAGCTTACTTGTTGAATTGAATCTACGTTAGGAACGCCATCTGCTTTTAATATGGCTTTGTCTTCTGCTGATAAATCAAGCTTAGCAGATTGAGAAACACGATCGGTTACTTCAATATTGTAGTAATCAAGAGTGAAATGGAAATCGTTTACTGACCAAACGGCACCAAATGCCATACTTTTAGATTCTTCAGGTGTTAGCTCGTTAGCTCCTAACTGAACGGCTACCGCATTTGTCGGTGGTAATAATGCTGAATCAACTAACACACCGCCATCTAAATTGGTTTGAACATTTGCATAGTTTGCTTGACCAACTGTAGGAGCACGAAAGCCAGTACTGACCGAGCCACGTAATGAGAAGTCATCAGTGACATTATATTGTGCCGTAACCTTAAAGTTAGTGGTATCACCAAATGAGCTATAGTCTTCATAACGGATTGCATAACCCATTAAGAAATCTTCGGTAAACTGTGCTTCAACATCAACATAAAATGCATAGTTTTGACGAGAAAATTTACCTGCCGCTGACGGTTTAAAACCAGGGAAACCATTTGAGCCAATACCAAAGCCTTGATCTGTATAAGGCCCTGCAATGAACGAAGCTTCTTCACCGGCAATCACTTCAAAGGATTCAGTATGGTACTCGTAACCTCCAGCAATAATTAACGGCATTTCAAGGCCCACATCCAGCTCTTTAACTAAATCAATGTTAAAGAATTTCTCAAGTTGAATATGTTTACCCGGTGCAAAGTCACGAGGACTATCTTTGCCTAAAGAACCATTAATGGTATCAAAAATAATGTAGCTAGATTCATTTCGTCCCACTGAGCCACTCACGTCATACGAGAAAGTATCATCGATTTGACCTCGAGTACCCATGGTTAGCCCAGTATCAACTATGTTGCCACCAAAGTTAGGTGTGAAACCACCAGGTAATATTTCATTAAAGGCAAAACAATTGTCATTATTGGCAACGTTATTAATATAATCGTCTTGTGTTAAGACATTATTAGTAGTGATATTAACAGGTGAACAGCTTTCACCAGTACCTAAACCATCAAGATCGGCAATTAATAAATTACTTACACCGTCATCATCTGTGTCACCATTACTATATACGCCGCCACGCGTGTGCGGATTACGGTAATAGAAGCCGCCACGTACATCACGTTCTGAAAAGTTACCAAACATGTAAGCTTCACGATCGTTACCTAAATCTAAACCGAAATTACCAAAAATAGTAATATCGTCATTTACTTCTGGAGATCCCCAAACTTGTGTTAAAGGAGATACTGCGGTATTTCTTCCTGCTATCAGCGTTTTAGCATCAGAACGTTGTTCGCTGCGACTTGTTGCATCAGAGTTCTTGTATTGAAAACTAATATTAGCGAAGCCATCGGGGGTCAGTGCCATACCGATATTACCAGAAAACTCAGTTGTATCGCCATCGCCTTCATAATAAGAACCATGTTTTACAGTAAATGATCCACCCTCAGCATCATCTTTTAATACAAAGTTCATGACACCAGCTATCGCATCAGAGCCGTATTGTGCTGCTGCACCATCACGTAATACTTCAACTTGTTTTAATGCAGAGCTAGGGATAACTGAAATATCAGGACCTTGAGCACCATCGTTAATGCCGCCACCGAGTAAGGCAATAACTGAAGCACGATGACGACGCTTTCCGTTAACAAGTATTAAAGTACTGTCTGATGATAGACCACGAAGGTTAGCAGGTCGCACTAAGCTTGCGGCATCAGAAATAGGGTTAGTATGAACGTTGAATGAAGGAACCGTTCCTTTTAGTACCTCCAACATATCGGTATTGCCTGATTTTTCTAATTCTTCCGCGCCAATCAAATCAATAGGTACTGGTGAATCATCAACAGAGCGTGGTGCGCCACGTGAGCCTACCACGGCTATGCGTTCAACCGCTTCTTCTTTAACTTTACCTGAATTACTTTCTGCAGCATATGAGGGGGCTGTTCCTAATGCTACACCCACAGCTAGGGCTAACGTAGTAGTACGAAATTTTATAGACATGTTATTTCCTTCCTAATGGTAATCTAGTTTTATAATTATTTTGTGCTGTTGCTATTTTATTTTTCTGCAACATACACTAAAGAGCGGAAGGAATAGTAAAGCCGTAAAAAAATTTAATTTTTATTTTAATAAAAATTTTGACATTGAGAATAGTGGGGCGTTAGAGGCTTTAACATTTATAGTTCATGATAAAGCCTTAAAGGAGATTTATAACTTATTACGTTGATATTGTTAAATAAGTTCAGGTTGGGCTGTTAGATTTTTTTGGTAAGCAAAATTTTATTTGAGCCAAGCCGTTGAGATTCCATCCCAAAAGAAAGTTCAATTGCTTCAATTAATGCTTCGCTGTCTTTTAAATCAAAGCGGCCACTTATTGGAATCTGGTGCAATGAAGGATCTTTTAACACAATTTGTACATCAATATAGCGATTAATCTCTTCAACTACATTAAATAATTCTTCGTTATCAAAAATTAACTTTCCATCAAGCCATGAAAGTTCTCGTTTTATATTATCTGGTTTAATGTGAGTTAATTTGGGGGCTTGATTACTGCCTACAATAACTTTTTCACCTTTTACAATATAAATATCATCTTTTTTCGTGGCTAAAGTATTTAGTTTTTTGATATTAGTTAATTCAGTGTTTAGAGCAACTTTTGACATTTTAACTTTACCGTCAGTTACAGTCACTTGAACATTTTCAGATGCTAAATGCACAACGAATTCAGTACCAATTGCTTGAACAAGGCGGTCACCAGCATAGACAATAAATGGTCGACTAGGATCATGAGCAACTTCAAATAAAGCCTCACCTTTAATTAACTTAACCACTCTTTTGTTATCGGTAAATTCAGTTTCAATACGGCTATTGGTGTTTAAATGTATAATTGAACCATCGTCAAAAGTTGTACTCATCTGCTGACCTATTAACGTAGCATATGAATTTCTTTGAATATTTTCAGGCATTGCGAACCAAATAAAAAGAGCAATAAAACTTATACTTGCAGCTAAGACAAAAGGTTTAAAGATTGGTTTTAAAACAGGCCATAAAGAAACTTTTTTTGATGTTTTTTCATCACCAATATTAGCAAACACTTCGTCCATACCATCCCAGATATCAGCCATAGCATTTAATGCGACAGGATGTCTTTTATCTGCCAATAACCAAGATTTTAAATCTTTTCTTGATTGATCTGATAAATTTCCATTGTCTAGTCTTACCAACCACATTGATGCTTCGTCATCAATCGTATTTGTTGTATGCAGTGGAACTACTTTGTTGTTAGCATTCATCTTGTACGCTCTTCACTTGATTGGTTTAGATGTATTGGAAGTTTATGTTCATTAACTTCATATCCTTGAGCACAAAGCGATTGTTTGCATTGTTTTAATCCTGCCGCAATGTATTTTTCAACGGAGCTCACAGATACATCCATTTTTTTTGCAATTTCTTTATGACTTAAACAATAGAGTTTGCGTAAAAGTATCGCGCGGCGATGTTTTTCAGGTAATGCCCCTAACACTTTACTAAAACGTTCAAACTTAAGTTTTTGATATAATTCTTTTTCTACAGTATTCTCAACATCATCTTCTAATAAGGCTTCATCTAATTCAGTATGTATTTCTTTTGACTGTTGCATTAATTTTTTCAGTACTAAGTTTCTTGAAACAACAAACAAGTACCCTTTTGGTGAACTAATTTCTTGTTTATTATCTGAGCGTAAAGCCCTTATAAACGTTTCTTGTAAAATATCATCAACATCTTGTTGTTTAACGCTCATCTTCATAATCGAACGCACTAGGCCGTCTCTGCATGATTGAAAAGCGGTTAACACTTTATTGTTCGATTGTTTATTTGTAGACATATAATGTTTCCAATAACACACTATTCTCTTAAAGAGCTTGCTTGTGGTTTAATCCATAACTATTTTATATAAAAAACCGTAGAATAGTTTTTTATTTTCTATTGCAGACATCTTCTTTGGCTGCAATGTTTGCTATTGATTCGTTATTGTTTTTATACCACAGGCAAGTATCTGGATTTTATCGTCTATCAAAATATACCATTAACATTAAACTTTTACTGTTTGTTTGACGTTAAATAGCCGTTGTAATGTTTCTGTTTTGGTGAGTACTACTAAATTACCTAATAATACAAAACTTAACCCAATAACCGTGTATTCACTCCAAATAAACCCTTCAACAATGGTTGAAATTAATACGGCAATAGCTGGAAAAATGATATTTGCGTACGAAGTTTTGTGCGAGCCAATACGTGTCATTAAACTAAGGTAACAACCAAAAGCGATCACTGAACCAAAAAGTGATAAATAGATTAATGAAGTTAAATAAGCAGGTTCAAATGAAAAAGTGAACTGTTTACCTTGTACTACTACGGCTAAGCCAGTGAAAATAGCGCCATACAGCATCCCCCATGCATTGGCTTGAACAATAGGAACATTTTTTTTCTGATTTTTGATAGAGAGCATATTGCCCATTGAAGCAGAAAAAGTGCCTAATAAACAAAAACCTAACCCCAAAAAGGTTGTTGCACCCAATTCTATATCTGTTAGCTGAGGCCAAAATAATGTCACAATACCAAATAAACCGAAAGTGCCGCCAAAATAAACTTGTTTAGTTATATGTGTTTTAAAAAAAACCTTTGCGTTAATAATGTTCATTAGCATTAAGGTTGAAAATGCAATGCAGGTTAATGCTGAATTAATGTGTTGTTGCGCGTTATAAAGCAATAAATAATTCATACCAAACAAGCAAACACCAAAAGCAGCAAACAGCATATGTTGTTTCAAAGAAAAAAGCATGGGTAAGCGTTTTGCTTTCGCAAAAACAAATAAAATAATTGCAGCAAGCAGAAAACGATAAGATACCGAAGCTTCTGGAGCAACATCGCCCAGCTGGTAATTAATGGCAATCCAAGTTGATCCCCAAATAAGTACGGTAATTAGATATAGAAAACTATTACTCATTGTTTTTCCTTTGCTGCTGATAGTCACATTTAACAGCCCTATGTCATTTTGTTGTGTAATTTCCAAATAGAGAATGACAGTATAGTGATTATTTGTTCTAATAACATATACAAAATATTAAAAATGGAACCTATACAGTTTGTTTTTTGAAGGTCTATATTATGCAATTACTGGATAAATCATCAACCGCTTTTTTATATCAACAAGTTATCGATTTTATTGGCTACCAACAAAAAACAGGTGCTTTATTACCAGGTGATAAATTGCCGAGTTTGCGTAAGTTAAGTCGTCAGTTTGAAATTAGTGTACCAACGGTAAAGCAAGCATACATTGAATTAGAACGACAAGGCCGTATTTGCGCTAGACCTCAATCAGGGTATTATTTAACGGCACAGCAAGCGCGTACTCTACAGCCTAGACCTAAAAAATGGTCTCATTGTACACCGACAACTGTGCAATGTCGTAATATGATAGAACAGGTTTATCAGGCAGTTCATATGCCAGATACTGTCGCTTTAGGTATTTCAAACCCTATTCTAGCCAATCCACCAGATAAAACGCTGGCAAGATTAATGCGTTCTGTGATTTCTAAAGTCGCTGAAAAAGCTGTTAGCTACGGGCCCGTGACAGGCGATTGTAAACTACGTATGCAGTTAGCGCTTCGTTATCAAGAGCAAGGAGTAGCTATTAACCCTGATGACATAGTGATTACTAATGGTGCACAAGAAGCCTTGTCTATTGCGTTACAGTGTGTCGCTAAAAGTGGTGATGTTATTGCCGTAGAGTCGCCTTGTTTTTTTGGCATTATAGAGCTTATTGAAACCTTAGGTATGCAAGCGTTAGAAATTTACACTTGTACCGAAGACGGTGTTTGTTTAGATGATTTAACTAAAGCAATAAAAGAGCATCCAATCAAGGCGTGTTTATTCTCTTCAGCAATAAATAACCCTTTGGGTTCAATGAAAACAGATACCCAACGACAAGCAATGGTTAGTTTGCTTGAGCAACAAGGGATTCCGTTAATAGAAGATGATGTATACAGCGAATTGTACTTTACTGATCGCAAGCCTAAACCAGCGCAACTATATTCAAAAAATGGCTTGGTTATGACGTGTTCATCATTTTCTAAAACGGCAGCACCAGGCTATCGAATTGGTTGGTTGTTGCCTGGAAAATTTGAAGAGCAAGCTAAACGTACAAAGCGTGCTCAATCATGCTCTACACCGTTGTTACAGCAATGGACATTAAATGAATACATTCAAAGTGGCGACTATGATCGCCACTTAAGTGTGCTCCGTAAAAAATTAATTTATAACTGTGAACGTATGCGTGCCTTAATTGCTGAAAGCTTTCCTAATGAGGTCTGTATTTCTAAACCTCAAGGGGGAAGCGTGCTGTGGATTAGGTGCCAGTCGCACGTTAATACCAGTGAATTTTTTCAAGAAGCATTGGAACTAGGGGTTAGCTTTGCCCCCGGTATGATCTTTTCACCTTCAGCAAAGTATGCCAATTTTATGCGAGTTAGTTTTGGTGTTCAGTGGAATACACAAGTAGAAAACGCCGTGAAAGCATTAGGTAAATTAGTGTTTGAATATACATATAAACAATTACAGCCATAGAATGAAATACCATGAAGTTAGAGAATTCGAAACAAGTATCACTTAAATTAATATTACCTTTACTCGCCTCAATAATGGCATTGTCACCGTTAGCGATTGATATGTATTTACCAGCCATGCCTATTTTGTCAGAGTATTTAAACACTGATATGCCAATGATACAAAATTCACTCAGTATTTATTTATTGGGATTTGCGTTGGGATTAATTATATTTGGCCCTATGGCTGATAATAGTTCACGTAGAAAAATGGTGTTATTTGGCGTAGGTGGCTTTTTAATTACGAGCTTACTATTACCTTTTGTGACTAATATAGAGCAGTTTTTGTCACTACGCTTTATACAAGCTTTTATTAGTAGTGCAGCAACCGTTGTAGTACCAGGTACCATTCGTGAATATTATCAAAAAGATACAGCAAAAGGTTTGTCGTATGTGTCAATGATTATGATGCTTGCTCCTATGATAGCACCGAGTATTGGTAGTCTTTTATTAGTGGTACACAGTTGGCAGTTAATTTTCTATGTTTTAGTTTTATATAGCGCAGTCGTTTTATTACTTGTTATGCGTTATTTACCTGATGTTGCACGAAGTGAAATGAAAAAAAACAATCAAGTAAACTTTTTGGGGCGTTACAAAATTGTGTTTTCAAATAATGAAGCTCGTCTAGATATTATCAGTTCAATGATGGTTTCGTTGGCTTTTTTTGCTTATATTACTGCTATTTCTTTTGTTTATATAACGGTTTATCAAGTCACAGAAGTTAGTTTTAGTATACTTTTTGCCATTAACGTTTTTGGGTTAATGACAGCGCATTTCATTAATACCCGTTTAGTTGTGCGAAAAGGTTCAAGGAAAATGTTGTGGTATGGCTTAATTCTGTCTGTTATTACGTCTGCCAGTTTGTTTTTGGTAAATTTAGCCTCAATGCCCTTAGTTTATACTGTATTGTCCATATTACCATTGATGGGGAGTATTTCAATGGTTGCCGTTAATGCTGATGCTTTAGTGCTAACAAAATTTCCAGAACAATCAGGTACTGCGACAGCGGTTATTGGTACGTTACGTTTTGGTATTGGGGCACTAGCAGGCCCTATCATGGCCTATTTTTACGATGGTAGTGCACTGCCATTTGCAGGATTGATGTTTTTTTCTGTATTGTTGGTGTTACTATGTCAATTGATAAACTGGCTTAATGGGAAGGGGACTATGACCCCTAAGGAAACATAATGAAAAAAGTCGCTGTAATATTAAGTGGTTGTGGTGTTTATGACGGAAGTGAAATTCATGAATCGGTATTAACTTTGCTAGCTATTGAGCAAAATGGTGCCAGTTATCGTTGTTTCGCACCAAATATTGAGCAACACCATGTAATTAATCACTTAACAGGTGAGGCTAGTGAAGGTGAACATCGTAATGTTTTAGTTGAATCTGCTCGTATTGCTCGTGGTGATATAGAAGATTTAGCCGAACTTCAAGTAGAAGAATTTGACGCCTTGATTGTTCCCGGTGGTTTTGGTGCGGCAAAAAACTTATGTAATTTTGCTTTAGATAGCGATAATTATAATGTAAATGATCAAGTACTAAGGGCTTGTCAGGGGTTTGCTAAAGCAGATAAACCTGCAGGTTATATGTGTATTGCACCTGCCATGTTGCCACTTATCTACCCAAAAGGTGTGCAAGGTACTATTGGTACAGATGCTGGTACAGCATCATTAATTGAAGCTAAAGGCTTGATACATCATAATTGTAATGTGGATGATATTGTCATTGACCATGCCCTCAAATTAGTAACTACGCCAGCCTATATGCTTGCAACCTCGTTAAATGAAGCAGCCTCAGGTATTAATAAATTAGTTAAAAGTGTGTTGGCTTTAACCCAATGATCCTAAATTTTTTGAACAACGGCATTTTTTTTGTCGTTGTTTTCTTTTTAATCTTAACTCAGCCTAATACCTATGCTAGCAATGATGTGTCGAATAGTTCTATGAAAAAACCTTCTGAATTTACATTTCACCTTTCTGAATTTGAAAGAAAAGTTGCAGCAAAAATGGCACTCGATATTCGTTATTTTTGTTCAGAAAAATTAACTAACAAAACTGAAAAATGTTTACAACCCGTCACTAAACTACCAGTAGAATTAGCTAACATGATTACTAATACTGGCATTGGTAGTGTTGTACTTTTTGCTGAAAACTTGGCATCAACTAAACAAATTATTCAATTAACTCATGACCTACAAAAATCTGCTTTAGCGTCTGAATCAGGGCAAGCGTTAATTATTTCTATTGATCAAGAAGGTGGCAGGGTAGTACGTTTACCTCAAGCTACATCATTTTCAGGCAATATGGCCATAGGTGCTACTTACCATGCAAAAGGAATACAGTTTGCAGTAGATACAAGCACCGTTATCGCAAAAGAATTAATCTTGCTAGGCATTAATAATAATTATGCTCCAGTGGTTGATGTAAATACCAATGCAGATAACCCTGTGATTAATACGCGTTCTTATGGTGAAGAACCACAGCGTGTTGCCGACCTAGGCGTTGCGGCTGTTAATGGTTTTCAACAACAAGGCGTTATGGCAACGTTAAAGCACTTTCCAGGGCATGGCGATACTCATATTGATAGTCATCTTGGTTTACCGTTAGTTGCACATGATTTAGCCACAATAGAGAAAAATGATTTAGTACCATTTCAAAGGGCTATCAAAGAAAGTTCGCCAGCAATGATCATGACGGCACATATTCAATATCCTGCTTTAGATGATTCGATAATTGAAAGTAATAAAGGTGAAAATATCCTTCGACCAGCAACTATGTCGCGAAAAATTTTAACGGATTTATTAAGACATAAAATGGGTTTCGATGGGCTGATTGCTACGGATGCACTCGATATGGCGGGTATTGCCCACTATTTTGATGAAGTGACGGCGGTTGCTGAAACATTTATTGCGGGTGCAGATATAGCTGTTATGCCTTTTAAAATAAGAACAAATGAAGATATTAGAAGATTTTATTTATTGATTAAAGCTGTTGCGCAAAAATTATCACAAAGTGTTGGTAAACATGGATTTTCAATAGAAGAAATTACGCAATCTAACGTGAGAATTAATCATTTTAAAGCAAAGTATATACGTTTGCCCACACGTTCTGTAGCAGAACAAATAACGATTGCTGAACAAGAAATAGCACAATTACAGTACTTAAAGCTTGAACAGGCCTTAGCTGATAGCTCAGTTGTACTATTAACTAATAAGTTAAATGAATTCCCCCTTGAAGCTGTAAATATTACCCGCATACACTTATTTGTTTTGAACTGGCAAGAGTTTGGCGCTTTGAAACATGCAATTTTATCCCATTGGCAAAAATTGGAGTTATTAGCACCACAAATTAGTGCAACAGTAGTAGCTGAAGCTGATGCTCAAATGCAAATTAAGCAGGGAGAAAAATTAGCAAAAGCAGACTTACTTATCGCAACTGTTGACACTAAAATAGCGAGCGTGGTTGATATTGGCGGCGCAGAAGATATTCTAACACAAGTCTATTTATCAACTGAACAAGATAAAGTAAGTTATCAACAACTACTTAGCCTTCAACTTCAACAAGCGAAGCAAAGAAAAATACCCAGTGTTTTAGTTGCTAAAGGATCACCCTATTTACTAACGCCTTATAACGATATGACTGATGCAATACTGGTTACTTTTGATGATCGAATATATAAGAAAGAGGCTAAAATATCCTATAGTCCAGGTTATCAAACAAGTATTGCTATTGTATTTGGTCAGCAAAACCCACAAGGACAGCTACCCGTCAATTTACATAGAAAATAGAAAATAACCACAGTAAGTGTATGGTTTTACTAAATTAACATTTTTACAAAATGTACATTATTCTGATTATTTACTACACTAAATTTATATAAAGTTAGTTAAGAGTATTTCGCATTTCTTTTGATGTTGGTTAAAATAAATTAAGGAAAATAGCTTATGAATACTGTAAATAAGACGTTAATTCACGGAGGAATTACCACCGGCGTTTTAATACTAGATCATAACTTAACATTAATTGATGTTAATGAACCATATCTCATGATGACTGGTTGTAATAAGGATGAGATACTAGGCACTTCAATAGATAAAGTTGATGTTGATTTAGCTGAGAAAATTGCTGAAAATAAAGATGATACTGCATTTGGCTATTTTCATTCAGTTATAAAAAACAAAAGGGTGAAACAGCTTCCTGTTGAAGTTTGCTTTTTTTCTCAATATGTAGAAACTAAAAAACAAACATTATTGTTTATTAAAAAAGTAAGTTACGAAAATATAACTCAATATAACCTTTCAATTATTGAACAAATTTTTGACCACACTAATGAAGCTATTATTGTAACGGATAATCAAGGATATATACAAACGGTCAATAAAAGTTTCTCCAATATAACCGGTTATACACAAGCCGAAGTGGCAGGCAAAACTCCAGCCATACTTAATTCGGGTAAACAAAATAAGACTTTTTATCAACAGTTTTGGAAAAAACTAGTCACTGAAGGTTGTTGGCAAGGTGAGATTTGGAATAAACGAAAAAATGGTCAAATTTATCCTCAGTGGTCAAATATTAGTAGTATTAAAGATAACGTAGGGAATATCTCAAATTATATATGTCAGTTTTCTGATATAACTAATCGAAAAAAATCAGAAGAAGAACTACATTATCATACTTATCATGATGTTTTGACTAGCTTACCCAATAGACATTTATTATTTGAAAAGCTTGAATACTTAACTGAGCACCATAATGAAAAGCCAACCTATTTTTGTGTATTTTTTTGTGATTTAGATCGATTTAAATTCATTAATGATTCATTAGGGCATGAAGTGGGAGATGAATTATTAAAGAGTGTTGCACATAGGTTAAATGATAGGTTACGAGATAATGATATTGTAGCAAGAAGTGGTGTTGATGAATTTATTATTGTTATTGAAGGAAAAAAAATAACAAAAAATTTAGATAAGATTTCTAAACAAATACTGTCATTCTTTGCAACTCCTTTTAAAACAAAATTTGGTGCATTTAAAATAACGGCCAGTATTGGCGTCAGTCAATTTCCTACAGATTCAACTGATATTAAAGAACTCGTTACTTTTGCTGATGTAGCCATGTTGAAAGTAAAAGAGTCTGGAGGGAATCACTACTTGTTTTTTGATACCAAAGAAAAAGAGTTAATAAAGCGGCGATTAGAGCTTGATGGCGAAATTAATGAAGCCATTGAGAAGCAACAATTTGAAGTATGGTATCAGCCTCAGGTTAATGGTAAAACTCATGAGGTGTATGGTATTGAGTGTTTAATTCGTTGGAGACATCCTGAACAAGGAATTATTCCACCTAACTTGTTTATTCCTATTGCAGAAGCCAATGGCACAATTAAAGAATTGGGTTACTTTGTTTTAAAAAGTGCATGTAAGCAATTAAAAATATGGCGAGATAGTGAGGTATTTATTGGCACTATGGCGATAAATATCTCGTTAAAGCAGTTTGATCGAAATGACCTTTTCTCTCAGGTAGAACGTACATTAATAGAAGAAAATATTCCTGGCAATGCTATTGAACTTGAAGTAACTGAATCTATTTTTTCTGAAAATAATAATCATCATATTCCTGTTTTACGCGCATTAAGACAATTAGGTGTTAAAGTGGCTATTGATGATTTTGGTACGGGATATTCTTCTTTACAACGTTTGAAAAGGTTGCCAATTGATAATGTAAAAATTGATAAATGTTTTGTTGATAATATTGAGCATAACAAGCATGATGCTGCTATTGTTAAAGCAATAATACTGTTATCTAAAACATTTAATATTGAGTTAATTGCTGAGGGGATTGAAACACAAGAACAAGCTGATAAGCTATGCAAGTTAGGTTGTTATAACCAACAAGGTTACTTATATAGTAAACCGCTTAATGCAAACAACTTTGAGCAATGGATTATTGGCTTTAAACAAAGAAACAGAAATGTAAACCTGCAGCAATAAAAGGAGGATTGTCCGTGAGCCCAGATAAGGTATTTAACCATACCGATGTAGTTATGGTTTACCAAGACCGAGAAGTTGTTGAACCCACCATAAAACAAATTATGGAGCTAGGGCTAGACTTTAAAGCATATAAACATAACCCTAAAATAATGCATGATATGGCAAAGATGGAACCTAATGTTTTGCTATTATCTTCAAACGATGTAAAAAACACAATACAGTACTATATCGATTATTTGGAAGAATATGAGCAAAATATTGCCCCGCATAGTGCCGTATTGCTGATTAATAATAGGGAAACACTTAATGCCTATTTAGCTTGTGAAAATGGGTTGTTTGATAATTACGTTATTATCAATCCCTTAAATGAGCCTTATCGACTAAAGCTTGTTCTGTTACAAGAATTACATATAATAGAAAGTCACAAAAATAATAGTTTAGATTTGTTAATATCCGAAGGCGAAGATCAACTTGCCTCATGCATTGAGCATGGTGTTGCACTTAAAAAATCTTTTATACATAAAGTAAATCAATGTGGAGAAAGCCTACTTTCGGTTACAAATCATTCTTTTGAAAATATAGCTGATATGGAGGCTAAAGAGGTTTTACAAAACTTAATTGGTCTTTCTATTGACGAAATGAATGATAATGTTTCAGCAGATATTCAAAATATTTTAGCGCAATTAAATCAATTAAAGCTAAATCATGACTCAATAAAAGAAACGGTTGAAAAACAAAATACGCAGAATAAAAAAACTGCGATTGGTGTTAATACTAAGTTATTAACTTCTGACGTAGAAGATGATACACAGTTTAAATCCTCTCGCTATAAAGTGTTAATTGCAGAGCCCTCAAATTTATTTACACGTGTCATTGAAGAGATATTTTCTGAAACTGTTTTTAAGTATTTGCTAGTGAATGATGGGGAGTCAGCATTGTCACAAATAACACAATTTAAGCCCGATGTTATATTACTTGCATACGATTTACCTAAAATTAATGGTCTTGAGGTTACCAAGATTATCCGCAGAGAGGGGAATAAAGTACCGGTTATTGCTTATGCCCATCTTCGTGATAAATACGTCCTTAGAGAATGGAGTCAACAGGGGTTGAGTAACTATTTAATTAAACCTTTGAAGAAAAGTGTTATTTTGGCTAATGTAAATCATGCGGTGAAAAATCCAGATGAAATAGTTACTTTTGATGAAAGCTCTATACAAACTGAAATTCATTGGGAGCCAGAATACTCTGTTGGAAATGTCGATATGGATAATCAACATAAAGAACTGTTTGAGAGTATCAATGAGTTTTTTCGACAAGACAATAAACAGTCTGCCATTATTTTGTTTGAAAGCTTATCATCTTATATTGATTTACATTTTGAGTCGGAAGAAAACTTGTTAAGACAAATTAACTATCCGCTAACTGATGAACATATTAAAGAACATGAAGAATTAAGACATAATTTTAATACACTGAGAAAAAGGCTTGATCATTATGATGTTGATATACAGCATAAAATCGGTATGTTTCTTTATAATTGGATGGTAAATCATATTGTGAAATCTGATATGGAATATAAAGCTTATGCGCTTTCAATAGAAGAAGAAAGCTTTAGCCAATAAAGCTTTATCCAATAAAATAATGATGGTAATGTTGGGTAATATGCGAGAATAAAAAACCCATAACTATTTATGGGTTTTGGGCTGCGTTTGATAAATAAGTGGTTATGAACGGTTTAATAATAAGTATCTTGTTTATTATGCACTTGTGGGTCTTCTATGATATCTTCAAATTCAACCTCAAAATTGTTGTTGTTACAAGTATCTGCCATATAAATTTTGCGTGTTGAACCGTCAATCCAAGTAACAGTACCACTGCCTTTTCTACTTCCGCATTTCATACCGATGTGAATATCTTTGAATTCCATAGTTTCTCCTTATCATTTATTACCAATGATGCAAATACTTAGATTAAATAATAAACAAATAGTTCAATGTCTTTAAATTTAACATCAAAGAGGTAGAACTATTGCATGAAAATTAATTCAGCATTGCTGTTTTTTTATTCATAGAATGATTTAGTATAGAGATAAAATTGATATTTGCTAGTAACTATTAGGGTAAAAACTCAGTGCCAAGGGTACAACCTCTGCTAGCCCCTGTTACTGCAGGCATATTGCTTAAGAACTTTTTGTCATAAGCGAATGCTAGCCAAGCAAAGGCAATTGCTTCTAACTGATCTGCATCTATATCTTTATGATTAGTAAGAAAAAGTTCGTACTTAGACGTTTGCTTTTTTAACTGTTGATTTAGTTGGTTTTTTAAATCTTTGTTATGAGTACCACCACCACATAGGTATACTTTAGCGGTGTTTTTACTACCCGATTGATGTTGTTTAATGGCATTAACTATCGTCACTGCAGTAAATGCAGTCAGCGTCGCTTGTACGTCTTTATTGCTTATTTGTGCATGCTTGGTTAAGTATTGTTGTAGCCAAGCTAAATGGAAGTACTCTCTTCCTGTGCTTTTAGGGGGGGGAAGTTTGAAATAATTGTCTGATAATAATTCATGTAGTAATTCTTTGTTAATTACACCTGTAGCAGCCCATTCGCCATTTTTATCATATTTAAATTCACTGTCAGGGTTGTGTAATTGAAACCAATCATCCATTAATGCATTGCCAGGACCAGTATCATAGCCAAGTACTTTTGATGTGTTGCTTGCTGGTAAAAAAGTCAGGTTAGCAATTCCCCCTATGTTTACTACAAAAGCATCAGAAGAGTATTTATCAGAGCTACACGTTTGCAGGTTTTCACTATGCTTAGTTTCACGAAAAATAGTCTGATGAAATGCAGGAACTAATGGAGCACCTTGTCCACCTAATGCCATATCTTTACGTCGAAATTGGCCAATTACGCGGATATTCGTTAAGGTTGCTAACGTTTGACAGCAACTAATTTGTAAAGTAAAGGCATCAGTTTGTAGCGGTCTATGTCGAATGGTTTGCCCGTGATTACCTATAGCTATAATATCAGAATGTGTTAATTTTTGTTGTGCTAAAAAATTATTAATTGCTTGGGCGAAAAGTTTAGCCAATGCAACATCTAAGGTAAAAGCTCGATCAATTTCATTGTTATCAGGCGTATACAGAGACTTAATTTGCTCTGCTATTTCGTTACTATAAGGGTGATAATAGCTGGCGTGGTGTTTTAGCTTATGTTGACTATTAAAAGACACTAAAGCTAAATCGATACCATCGGCACTGGTACCTGACATTAATCCTATATAATATTTTAGCTCATGACTCATTTTAATTACCTGATTTTATTTAATCACTGTTGTGCGGCACGTTTTTTCCATCAGTAGACATAGACAGTATAGTATGTTTTGCATTATTTATTGCTTGCAAACGCTCTGCTGCAAGTGCGGTAAATTCGGCCTTATATTTCTTATTTATGGGTTTAGCGTCAGGTAATTTTACCGTTCTAGGATTGCGGTGCACACCATTAAGCAAAAACTCATAATGTAGGTGTGGACCAGCGGCTAGACCTGTTGAGCCAACATTACCAATGAGTTGACCTTGTTTGACGCGTTGACCCTTTTTAACTGCACGCTTTGAAAAGTGCAAATACTTAGTGACTATACCATTTCCGTGTTGAATAAATACATAATTGCCATTGTATTTATTATAGGTTGAGTGAGTTACCTTACCATTACCAGCAGCAACAACGGGTGTGCCTGTTTTAGCCGCATAATCAACACCTCTATGAGCCTTCCAGCGCTTTTGTACTGGGTGAAAACGCTTACGCTTAAAACTAGAACTGATGTATTTAAAATTAACAGGGGCGCGTAAAAAAGCTTTACGCATACTTTTACCATCAGGTGTATAGTATTCACTGTCAGTAAAACGTATCGCTTGGAAAGAATCATCTTGATTAATAAACTCTGCCGCTAAAATATTACCGCTACCAATGTAGTCACCATCAACAAACTTTTCTTCGAAAATAATATGGAAACTATCACCAGCACGTATATCCAAGGCAAAATCAATATCCCAGCCAAAAATATTGGCGAGTTCTATAATTTGTCTGTCGGTTAATCCAGATTCAGAGCCAGCATTCCAAAAGTTAGTGCTGATTGTACCGTGGGCAAATTTTTCACGAATTTCAACATTTTTACTTTCTTTGTATGACTGATATGTGTCACCCACTAAATTGATGTAGAGCGTATCTACTTTTGATAATGGGTATTCTAGTGCTGTTATTCTTTTTTCGTCGTTTGTGGCAATCCGCAGTGTATCGCCGACATTCATTTTAAGGAGTAGTTTACTGTCTTTACCTTCAGCACTACTGATGGCATAAGTTTCTTGAGCACTAAAACCTAAACGTTTAAATATTCGTGCGAGTGAGTCACCATTGCGCACCGTGACACTTTGCCATGAAATGTTACTTTGCTGTGCTGAGTTTACTGTGGTGGTAATCTCAGTATCATCTGCGTTTTGGCTGTCGCTTGGTGAAGGTATGTCAATTTCAATGGGAATAGTTGAAGGGGTATCGGTTGTTTCTCCAGGCATTGCAACTTGATAACGCTTGCCAACTTCGAAACCTTGAGTGTTTGTATTTTTAACAGTTAGTTCTTGCCCTGTGGGCAATAAAACTAATATTAACGCCAGTGCGCTGATACCAATAATAAAAGCTCTATGTCGTTTGGGAAGTGTTTGGAAAGCTTGATATAGGCTTTGAATGATGCGGTGCACGTTTTTTAATTGACGCTGTATTATTTGTTTATTATTCACGGAGATATTTGTTTAATTAATATTGAAAAGGGGTAATAAGTACGAAAATACAATAACTACTGTTGTTATTTGTGAGCCACTATAGCAAAGTTTTTATCAATGTTTGTATAAAAACTTTGTAAAATAAAGTACACAATAGCATTTATACTTTTATGTAACCGCTAAAATGAGTAGAATTCAGTTATTGAAATAAATATCACTATGGAACTAAAAATGACCGATGTTAGTCAAGCGTTTGCTGAATTAAAACGTGGTGCGGAAGAAATATTACTAGAAGAAGAATTATTAGACAAATTAAAAACGGGTAAACCTTTAAAAATTAAGGCTGGTTTTGATCCTACAGCGCCAGATTTACATCTTGGTCATACCGTATTAATTAATAAGTTACGTCAATTTCAATTACAAGGTCATGAAATTATTTTCTTGATTGGTGATTTTACTGGCATGATTGGCGATCCAAGTGGTAAAAATGTGACACGTAAACCACTCACCAAAGAAGAAGTACTCGCCAACGCAGAAACTTATAAGGAGCAAGTATTTAAAATTTTAGATCCAGCTAAAACTATTGTAGCCTTTAACTCCACTTGGATGGAAAAGCTAGGTGCTGCTGGTATGTTAAAACTTGCTTCACGTCAAACGGTTGCTCGTATGATGGAACGTGATGACTTTAAAAAACGTTATGCCAGTGGCCAAGCTATTGCCATACACGAATTTATGTACCCGTTAGTACAAGGTTGGGATTCCGTCGCGCTTGAATCAGATGTTGAACTGGGTGGTACGGATCAAAAGTTTAACTTATTAATGGGGCGTGAATTACAAAAATCAGAGGGTCAACGCCCACAAACTGTGTTAATGATGCCTTTACTTGAAGGTTTAGACGGCGTACAAAAAATGTCTAAATCGTTAGGTAACTATATTGGTATAACTGATAGTCCGTCTGATATGTTTGGTAAGATCATGTCTATATCAGATGTATTGATGTGGCGCTATTATGAATTACTAAGCTTTAAACCCTTAGCTGAAATTGAAGCATACAAAACAGACATTGAACAAGGAAAGAATCCGCGTGATGTAAAAATTGATTTAGCGAAAGAGTTAATTGCTCGCTTTCATGATGAAGCTGCAGCAACAGCTGCACACCAAGAATTTATCAATCGTTTCCAAAAAGGGGCAATGCCTGATGAAATGCCAGAGCTTGAACTTGTTCCTGAGGGCGGAGAAATTGCCATTGCAAACTTACTGAAAGAGGCTGATTTAGTCGGTAGTACATCAGATGCTTATCGTATGATTAAACAAGGTGCGGCTAAACTTGATGGCGAAAAAATTACTGATAGAAACTTGGTAATTACTCGCGGTAGTAACGCGGTTTATCAAGTTGGTAAACGCAAGTTTGCGCGAGTAACGGTTAATTAATGGTTTAAATACTAATATAAATAGGTTACAAGATATGCCATACGTTAATATTTAGTAACCTATTTTATACTCATTTCATCATCATGTTGTTGTCTACACATCTGTCTAGAATTAGTGAACTAAAATTATTAATCTCTTAAAAGGACTAATAAAAGTTTTTCTTTAGTCTTATCAAACACCCTCTACAAATTTTTTGATCTAAATCATAACGATTATTTACTAATAAAGTAGACTGTGGCATATTGTCGCAGTGGTGCTTTATTACCATTTGCTGTTTTGTATTAAGAATAGGATGCTTGATGTTATTCAGTCCCGTTAAAAATATATTGAAAAAGATCTTTATTCTTTTAGGTCCAGTATTCTTTTTGTCTCTAGCTGTCATCTTTCCTGCGCAGGCATTATTTGTTAGCCCGCCTAAAGATCCAATGCCTTTAATTAAAGAAATTTTCCCCGAACAAACAAGAATTTCTGAAAAAATGGCTGCTAAGGAAGGTGAACCGTTAATTTGGACTGTTTTTGGTCAAGATCAAAACCAAAAAGAAGTTGTTTTGGGCTATGCTTTTGAAACCAATGATTTAGAGAAAATCCCCGCTTATTCTGGCGAGCCAGTCAACATGCTTGTGGCCATTAACACAAAAGGTGTTTATTTAGGAGCCAAAGTACTTGAACATCATGAACCTATTATTTTAGCGGGAATTCCTGAGTCTAAACTACACAAATTTGCAGAACAATATGATGGCTTAACAGTAAAAGATAGACTAAAAGTTGGTGGAAACAAAACAGAAGGCGTTATTCACATTGACGGCTTGTCAGGTGCTACTGTTACCGTGATGGTGATGAATGTTGCTATTGTTAAATCAGCCATACAAGTGGCACGTTCTTTAGGCATTGTTAAAACTGGGCAAGAAGCTATTCAACCTATGGGTACTATATACCCTGATGTGTTTGAAAAGGCAGATTGGTTAACATTGCTTGGCAATGGTGCTATTCGCAAGCTGTATCTTAATAGAGAAACGGTTGATGAAGCTTTTGTTGGTACAGAAGCTGAGCATATAAATGAAGCCAGCCCAGAGCAAAAGAAAGAAATGTTTGCTGAAATTTACTTTGCACAAGTGGATATTCCTTCGATAGGACGAAATTTACTTGGTGACAGTGAATATGAATATTTAATGTCTACCCTAAAACCAGGTGAACATGCACTTATATTAATGGGACAAGGTTATTCATATAAAGGCTCTGGGTATGTTAGAGGCGGGATATTTGACCGTATTCAAGTTTTACAAAATGGTGATGCTTTTGCCTTTAGAGATTTAGATCATACCAGAATCACCGATCTTGCAATGGATAACTTGCCAGAATTTGAAGAAAAATCAATTTTTACCATTCGTGCTCATCATGATTTTAACCCTGCATCTGACTGGCAATTAGAATTATTAGTTCGTCGTCAAACAGGGCCTTTAGACAGTATTTTTACAAGTTTTAAAGCCGATTATCACACGCTAGATCAATATGTAGATCGTCCGCCATTGATTTTACCTGAGCCTGAGTTGTCGTTAACACAGCAAGTGTGGAAAGAGAAAAATACTGAAGTTGTTATTTTAATTATTTTATTGGGTATTGTAGTGATGAGTTTGTTCTTCCAAGACATACTCGTACGCCACCCAACTTTTATGCATAATTTCCGTCATTGCTTCCTAATTGTTACTGTAGTCTTTATTGGTTGGTCGTGGGGAGGACAATTATCAGTAGTGAATGTATTTACTTTCTTACAAGCCTTTATGTCAGACTTTTCTTGGGACCTCTTCCTGCTTGACCCGATTATCTTTATTTTATGGGGTGCTGCTGCCGTTACTATGATTCTATGGGGGCGGGCAGTTTATTGTGGATGGTTATGCCCATTTGGTGCGCTACAAGAACTGATAAATATTTTTGCCCGTTATATCAAAATTCCTCAGTTTGAACTGCCTTGGGCTGTGCATGAGCGTTTATGGGCAATTAAATACTTAATTTTATTAGCATTGTTTGGTCTATCAATGGAGTCACTAGCCCTTGCAGAGCAATTTGCTGAGATTGAACCTTTTAAAACAACATTTTTGCTGAAGTTTGATCGTGAATGGCCTTTTATTATATATGCTATAGCTTTACTCGTTATCAATGTATTTAATCGTAAGTTTTTTTGTCGCTATTTATGCCCACTAGGCGCAGCGTTATCAACCAGTAACAGTATTCGTTTATTTAGTTGGTTACGTCGTCGTCCAGAATGTGGTCAGCCTTGTAAAACTTGTGCAAAAGAGTGTGAAATTCAAGCAATTAATCCTGATGGTGTAATCAATATGAGAGAGTGTCATTACTGTCTTGATTGTCAGGTAACGTATTTTAATGAAGAAAAATGCCCACCACTTAAAAAGTTGGCGCGGAAAAAAGCAAAATATAAAGAAACAGAAATAAACGTAAAAGAAGTCGCATAAATTTTATTTATCAAAACAAGTTAATATTAAAAGTAAGCACAACGGAGATAAGCAATGAGTAATGAAGAGAACAAAAATAATGACGTCGCATTAGATAATGCAGACCGCCGAAAATTTTTCGGAAAAACAGCACTCATTGGTGCTGGAGTTGTTGCTGCGCCAATGACAGCAGCTATGTTTGCTGCAACGGCTAAGGCACAAGCTAAAGAAGCTGCAATGAGCCCTGTTGTTCACCCAGGTGAACTAGATGAATACTATGGCTTCTGGTCTGGTGGTCATTCAGGCGAAGTACGTATTATGGGTATACCTTCAATGCGTGAGTTAATGCGTATTCCAATGTTTAATATCGATTCCGCCACAGGTTGGGGCTTAACGAATGAAAGTAAGCACATCAGAGGCGATGGTGATCACTTCTTAGCGGGTGACTCTCATCATCCTCATATGTCAATGACTGATGGTAGCTATAATGGTAAATATGTATTTATCAACGATAAGGCTAATAGTCGCGTAGGTCGTATTCGTTGCGACATCATGAAAACAGACAAAATATTAACTGTACCTAATGTACAGGCTGTACATGGTTTACGTGTCCAAAAAGCACCTTATACCAAATATGTTGTTTGTAATGGTGAATTTGAAATTCCAATGAATAACGATGGTAAAGCTGGTATGAAAGATGTTAGCACCTACCGTTCGTTATATAATGTGATTGATGCAGAAACCATGGAAATGGCTTTCCAAGTGATGGTAGACGGTAACTTAGATAACACTGACGCAGATTTTGATGGTAAATATTTTGCTTCAACTTGCTATAACGCAGAAATGGGAATGAACTTAGGTGAAATGATTTCATCAGAGCGTGATCATGTAGTGATCTTTAGTTTAGCCGCTTGTGAAGCTGCATTAAAAGCAGGTAAATTCAAAACATATAACGGTAATGATGTTCCAGTATTAGACGGTCGTAAAGGCTCTGATTTAACACGTTATATTCCTGTTCCTAAATCACCTCACGGTTTAAATACTTCACCAGAAGGTAAGTACTTCGTAGCAAATGGTAAATTATCACCTACAGTGAGCGTTATTTCTATTGCCAAATTAGATGACTTGTTTGCAAATAAAATTAAACCGCGTGATGCTATCGTCGCTGAACCAGAATTAGGTTTAGGGCCGCTTCACACGTCTTTTGACGGCCGTGGTGATGCTTACACTACGTTATTCTTAGATAGCCAAGTGGTTAAATGGAATATTGAAGATGCAATAAAAGCCTATAATGGTGAAAAGGTTAATTATGTTCGTCAAAAATTAGATGTTAACTATCAACCAGGCCATAACCATACATCGCAAGGTGAAACGAGAGATGCAGATGGTAAATGGTTAGTTGTATTATGTAAGTTCTCTAAAGATAGATTCTTAAATGTTGGCCCATTGAAACCAGAAAATGATCAGTTAATTGATATTTCTGGAGATGAAATGAAGCTTGTTCATGATGGACCTACTTTTGCTGAACCACATGATTGTATTATGGTTCACCGTAGTAAAGTTAAACCTAAAAAAATATGGACACGTGATGACCCGTTTTTTGCCCCTACAGTAGCAATGGCGAAAAAAGATGGTGTTGACTTGATGACTGACAATAAAGTTATTCGTGATAAGAAAGACCCTAAAAAAGTACGAGTATACATGACATCAGTTGCACCAACCTATGGTTTAGAATCATTTGATGTGAACCTAGGTGATGAAGTGACTGTTGTTGTAACTAACCTTGACCAAGTTGAAGATGTAACACATGGTTTCTGTATGACTAACCACGGTGTTCAAATGGAGATTAGCCCACAAGCAACATCGTCAATTACTTTCACTGCCGACAAACCAGGTGTTCAATGGTATTACTGTAACTGGTTCTGTCATGCTTTACACATGGAAATGCGCGGTCGTATGTTTGTTCATGCATAAAATTCAGTGCCATTGGAATTTTTAAATTAACTTAGCTTGATTTAGCATAGAAACATAAAGCAATGAGAATCTTTAAAGCTCAATATCGCAAGGTGTTGAGCTTTATTTTTATATTTTGAAAGTGTTTTTATCGTTATAATTAAGTAACTTTTTACTTAAGATCAACAGACATATAGTTTAAAATGTTATGCTGTTATTCTTTTAGAACTTAGTGATGAATTTCTCTTGTTACGTTTGAATAAAAAACACCCCCTAATATTGATTTTACTCGTTTTTTTGAGTGGCTTTAGCCAACTCATTTTTGCTGAGCAATTTTCAGTGTCTGTTACTGATGATCTACAAAAAGTGCTTAATGCAAGCCAAGATGGCGATACTGTGACATTAACTGCAGGTAAGTATATTGGTAATTTTGTTATTGAAAAGCAAATTACCCTGCGTGGTGAGAATGGCAGCATTATAGATGCGCAAGGAGAGGGACATGCACTTACTCTCAAGAACTCTTTTATTACAATAGATAATCTTAATATTATCAATTGGGGTCATGATCTTACCGAGCAAACATCAGGTATATATTCTAATGAAAAAGTTGGTGTCAGTTCAGACAAGAAAAAAGCGGAAGGAATAGTAATTAAAAATACTGTTTTGTCTGGCGATGGTTTTGGTATTTGGCTTAATAATATTACCAAAGCAAAAGTATTTAATAATAAAGTGCAAGGAAACTTAACACTTCGTTCTGCAGATAGAGGCAATGGTATCCAGTTATCTAACGTGACCCATAGTCATGTATTTAATAATGAAACCTATAAAACACGTGATGGTATTTATGTTATCTCTAGCCAGAATAATTTGATAGAAAATAATACTATGCATGATTTAAGGTATGGTATTCATTATATGTATTCCTATGATAATACAGTAAAAAATAATACAGCATATAATACTCGTGCGGGTTATGCGCTTATGAGTTCCCGACGTTTAACCATTACAGGTAACAAAACAACAGACAGTGAAGACTACGGCTTTTTATTAAACTTTATTACTGAGTCTACTTTTAGTAATAACTATATTAAAAATGTATGGACCAAGTCTGAAAATAAAGTGTTAGGGCGTGATGGTAAAGGCTTATTTGTTTATAACTCCGGTTATAACACTTTAGAAAGTAATATTATCGACACAGCTGAAATTGGTATTCACCTAACTGCTGGCTCAGAAAATATTAAAATTTATGGTAACAACTTTATTAACAACCCAACACAAGTAAAGTATGTTTCAAATAAAAAGCAGGAATGGAGTAAAGATGGCCGAGGAAATTATTGGAGTAACTATCTTGGTTGGGACATGAATAACGACGGTATTGGCGATGCTATTTTTGAACCGAATGATGGTATTGATAAATTAGTTTGGCAATATCCAGAAATGAAAATGATTATGGATAGTCCTGCAATTTTGATCCTACGCTGGATACAAAAACAGTTTCCAGTATTAAAACCGCCAGGTGTGAAAGATAGCTTCCCGTTGATGGCTCCTTTTAACTCTATACACAATACGGAAGAAACAGCAATCTCACAAATTAGCCACACAAAGACAATGTCTGTGCAGGAAGAAGAATTATGAATACCCCATTAGTTTCCTTAATTGAGGCTGGAAAAACGTACGGTCAATTAGACGCTTTGAGCGCAATGACTATGTCGTTAAATGAAGGCGAAGTACTTGGTTTGTTTGGTCATAATGGTGCAGGTAAAACTACCATGATGAAGCTTATTCTAGGTGTTATTTCACCTAGTCGAGGCAAAGTGGAGGTGATGGGCATGGCTCCTGACTCAAAAGAAGCCTGGAACTGTCGTAGTAAAGTAGGTTATTTACCTGAGAATGTAAGTTTTTATGAACAATTAACAGGTTTAGAAGTACTTACTTACTTTGTTAAATTGAAGGGTTTTTCTAAAGCCGCAGGGAAGAAACTGGCTGTTGATTTATTGGAACAAGTAGGTATTACTCATGCGATGAATCGTCAAGTGAAAACGTATTCAAAAGGCATGCGTCAGCGCCTTGGTTTAGCACAGGCGTTTATTGGAGAACCCAAGTTATTATTACTTGATGAACCCACTGTGGGTCTTGACCCTATTGCCACACGAGACTTTTATAAAACTGTGGATCAACTCAAATCTAATGGTTCAAGCGTTATTTTGTGTTCTCATGTGTTGCCTGGTGTTGAGCAACATATTGATAGAGCAATGATTTTATCTACAGGTAAATTATTAGCGATGGGCACTTTAAGTGAACTACGTCAACAAGCAGCTTTACCTGTTGTGATTAAACCTCTTTCCTTCAAAAAAGGAGGCTTGAATGGCACAGTAACTCAAGACGCAATACTAAATAGTTTTATCACTGGTACTTGTCCTAATACATTGTTAGTGCCAGAAAATGAAAAACTTGCGGTCTTAAAACAATTACTTAGTTTGAATGATCTTGACGATATTCAGGTTGAATCTGCGAATTTAGAACAAGTTTACCAGCACTTTCTTTCAGCGCATGAACTTTCCGAACAACAGCTTTCTGGAAACAATAAGACTAACGGAGGGCAAGGTTAATGCATCAAATATTTACCGTAGCAAATAAAGAATTTCACGATGGACTCAGAAATCGTTGGTTGGTTTCCATAACACTTATTTTCGCGCTACTTTCTATAGGGCTAACTTATTTTGGTGCGGCTGCGTCAGGAGCTGTTGGTGTTGCATCTTTATCAACCACGGTTGCTAGTTTAGCTAGCCTAGCTGTTTTTTTGATCCCACTTATTGCGCTATTACTTAGCTATGATAGTTTTGTTGGAGAACAAGAAAGCGGTACATTATTATTGTTATTAACGTATCCCTTAAGTAAAAGCCAGTTGCTGTTAGGCAAATTTATTGGGCAGGGTGGAATTATCGCGCTTGCGACGTTATTAGGGTTTGGTGCATCGGCTGTTGTTTTATATATGCAAATTGGCGATACCGCTATTTTAAGCACGTTCGGTATTTTTATTATTAGTGCTATTTTATTGGGATTAAGCTTCACTGCTATCGCATATTTAATTAGTTTGTCGGTAAGCGAAAAGTCAAAAGCAGCAGGGTTTGCATTAATTACTTGGTTCTTGTTTGCTTTGGCATTTGACCTTGCTTTACTCGCTTTACTTGTTGGAGTTGAAGAAGGGGTTACTCAACAAGGACTAACACAATTAATGATGTTAAACCCTGCAGACATTTTTCGACTTGTTAACTTTGCTGGATTAGACAGTAGTGATGTAAATGGCGCTTTATCAGTTGCTATTAATGCTAGCCTATCACAAATGCAGCTATTTTCTGCATTAGTCGCTTGGGTTGTTTTACCATTGACATTAGCTATTTTTATTTTTAAGAAAAAGAAACTTTAACTAAGGTTTAATACCAATTTGATTAAATTTCTTCCCAACTCAGAGCTTCATTAGCGAGCTTAGAACAAGGAAAATTGAGTAAACATAGTTATTCTATATTTCTTCAATTTTGTGATGTTATCAGTTTGCTAATGAGCTCCCAAAGGGCGAGTACCTAATAAAAAGTAAAGGCTTATATGCAGCGTTATTGATTTTGACAAGGGAATGACCATTCTCTTCAATCAATGCCTTGCCTACATGGATGAAGGTACTTAGGTTATGTTTGGAACGTATAACCTGTGCCTCTAAGCCTTTTAATTCTCGCTGAGTGAGAAAGAACTTAATCAACTTGGTATAATGCCATTGTATTTGGCTTACCGATAAATTACCAAAATTTATGAGAAAATTTACTATGAAACTAAACAAGTTATTGGCGATAATTGCCACGCTGACAATTACAGCTACTTCTGTTATATCTTGCTCTGATAATAGCGAGCAACAAAAAGTAATTCATCAGGCAGTTGCGATGGAGTCAAGTGATGAATGTCATTTGTGTGGTATGTTAATTACCCGATTTGATGGGCCTAAAGGTGAGGTTTTTCGTAAAGAGCAGGGCGATCAAGTATACAAATTTTGTTCAACGCGAGATATGTTTAGCTATTATTTAGATCCAGAAAATCAACGTAATGTATCGCAAATGTTAGTACACGACATGAGTAAAATGCCGTGGGGCAGCGACAGTATAGATGATAAGTATTTTATTGATGCAAAAACAGCATGGTACGTTATGGGATCAGAAAAAACAGGGGCAATGGGAGCAACGTTAGCAAGTTTTAGTCAACAAGCAGATGCTCAAGCTTTTGCAAAAGAGTTTGGCGGTAAAGTCATTAGTTTTAAAGACATCAACCTCGATACTTTAATGTAGAAAGCCTGCTAGCTTAACTTAAGAAGTTTTCTTTGTGTTTTTTAAGTTGCTTCTTTATAGTTGCCAGAGAACTTGCTAGGCTAGAGCAAGTTCTTTATTTTCTAGCTTTTATTTAGCATGCTCAAAAACATTATTATTCCAACACTCTTTTTGATGCTTAGCGCTTGTTCAAGTATTAAAAAAGCAGGCGTTGTATACCAAGATAGTTTTGGTTTTTCCGCCGTAAAAAGCTATAGCCTCTATGATCGTAACTCATCATTTAGTGAAACACAAAGCTTGTTAGACACCCGTCGTAATGCCATTGAAATTGCGATTGAACGTACCATGGCGAGTAAAAAATTTAATTATCAATCACCCGATAAGGCCGATGTGATAGTATCCTATTATGTGTTTAATGGTAAATGGCATGAATATGCTAATTATAATAAAATGGTACGCTTTTGTACGCAATGTTTACGAGCGACTACGTGGAGAACTGAGCAGCAATACGTAGCCATTAGTCAGGGGAGTTTAGTGGTTGATTTAATCGATCCTAAACAAAATCGTTCTGTTTGGCGTAGTGTTCATCCGCTGGGTTTAAAAACAAAAGAAAACAGTGCTGACACTAATGATAGAATTAAACTGGCGGTTTCAACAATGTTGGCACAATACCCATCATAGTTAGAGCGCTATTTTTGTTAAAAACGTTATACTGGTTACTAAGTTGTAAAAAACTATTTTTTAAAACTATTCAAGCGAATGCTCACTGTTTATAATGCTGCTATTCGTTAACATCAATTGTCTCAATGTCTGAAAAGTAGAATAAAATCATGAATTTCCCGAACGATGAAACAGGTCAAGTATTAGCAGAAATGCACCAAGCAGGCATAGATCTTAGTGTGACGCACCAAGTGGTTTTTTTTCATTTATTTGAAAAAGAAGCACAAGCACAAGCAATGGCCGATTTTATTAAAGAAAATATGAAAGGCGTCAGTGTTAATGTACACCCTGATGAGACCCCTAATGTATGGGATGTAGATTGTACTATAACCATAGTGCCAAGTTATGAGGTTGTAAGTAAACAAGAAGCAGATTTTGAACAGTTAGCGACTAAATTCTCTGGTTACAATGATGGTTGGGGAATTGAAGCGTAAATCTCAATCTACTGCAATTAAAAAGCCTGGTAAAATGGGAGCTGAACAGTTTATTTATAGCAAAAAACTCAATTTAATTACCCTAAATAACACCTGCGTACCACAAAACTAATTTACAAAAATTTACATTTTCCCACATTTAACTAACAGATATGTTTTATTCCATAACCCATAATAAACACTTAGTTATTATATTTATTTTTAATATCAAATCTTTTTATAAGGAGTAATTCTATGAAGCTATTAAATTCAGCTTTGACCACTCTATTGTCTTTATCATTGATTAGTACGGCAGTATATTGTGAAGAAAGTAAACACACTGTAGGTTTAGTTGCGGGCATTGCTAGCGGTGAGTATAAAAACTCAAGTAAAGATGGTGATGGATTTATTCAATCTTACCTTTTTTATAACTATCAAGTGATTGATAATTTTTCAGTGGAAATTGGCTACAATGGCGCAACCGAATATGACAGTTGGGATTGCAAAGAAGATCATAATGATAATTGGACTTGCAGTTGGAGTGAGAATAATAAAATTTTCAATATGGATGTAGATGACTTTGAGCTTGACGGTTTGGTTGCTGCTATAAAGGGAGATATCGTTATATCAAAACGTAATAGTTTGTATGGAAAAATTGGCGCCCAGTATTATGATTTTGAATTTACTGGTAATGATCATTATATTGAAGGCGATAGTGGTACGGGTTTGTTTTTAGAGGCTGGTTGGCAATATGTATGGGACTTAGGCATAGGCATGAATGTAGGAGTGCGATACCAAGATATGGGAGATTTAACCTTAACCTCATCGAATGTTGGTATTAGTTATTCTTTTTAACCTCAAAAATCAGTCTAGAGGGCTAGGGGAAGGTATCTTTATCTGTTTTATCAATGATATCAAACGCAGGTAATGATACTCGCCAATAAATTGCCGCTAACCTTAATAATAAAGCTCCCAAAATTGCAACAATGGTTGCTTCATTGTCTGACCAACCAAGTAAGTTAAATGTCACAAATAGACTACCACCAAGCATGGCTGCTAATGCATAGATCTCTTTGCTTAAGATCATTGGAATTACATTGCATAAAACATCGCGAATCATACCGCCTGCAACACCTGTAATAGTGCCCATAACAATAGCAACAGGGTAAGGAGCGCCAAGTGCAATTGACTTTTGAGTACCTAAAACGGCAAAAAGAGCCAGCCCTAAAGCATCCGCAATAAGTAAAAACCGTTTTGGAATTCGCTTAGGTTGACGAATAAAAATAATAGTAATGAGTGCGGTGGCTAATATAACGTAAAGATAATAGGGTTTAACAACCCAAAAAACAGGGGTTTGTAGAATAGTGTCACGAATAGTTCCCCCTCCAACGGCAGTTACGCATGCTAGTACAACAACACCAAAGGGATCGAGTTTATATCTGCCAGCCATTAATGCACCTGACAGAGCAAATACGATAATACCAAAAATATCTAAGTAGTAAATAAGCTCTGTCATGTGGTTATTGGTGCGTTATCTGTAAGTATAAACAAATATTAAGGTTGTTGAGTTACAACGGGTAATTTTGCTTCAAGCCAACCATTCATATCACCCGTTAAGTGCTTTAGATTAGTAAAACCATTGGCACTTAATATTTCTTCAGCGAAAGCTGCGCGACGACCTGAACGACAATATACAACCACATTGCTATTTTTGTATTGAGCTAGTTGTGGAAGGTTTTCTTCAATAGTGTTATGACTAATATTAATGGCGCCAGCAATATGGCCTTCGTTGTACTCGGCTGGTGAGCGTACATCGAGTAGTACAATGCTATTACTCGGTGCTTTAACCGCCGACAAAAATGCTTGTTGCGATATTTCAGGTATTTCGCTCGCAAGTACAGCAGAGATAAAAAGGCTGGATGCTAAGGTGATGCTTTTTAAAATACTAAATGGAGTAACTTTAGACATAGTGTGTATTCCTAGGAGTGATTTGTTTGTGTTATGTTTGTTAAATTTAACTGCGTCTATGTATTAACAGCAATAAATTCTATTGCGGCAGCAAGCAAGATCATAAAAAATAAACTGATATAAATAATACCATGAATTTTTTTATGTGCACGTATAATGTCTGTGGCTTGTGGTTGTCTTGCTAAGTCGTTGAAGCTAGTTTTTCTTAATTTTTCTTTAGGATGTTGTTGATCATCATATAATGCAACCCCACCAAGTTTTACTGCCAAATTGAGTGCTAATAATATTAATGCAATATTATTATTAAGTTTGAAAAAGTACGGGTGACTCAAGCGCCAATAAAGAGTGGCGTTTTTCCCTATACTTGTTAATAACAATATTAATGAAAATACTCTGACAGGTAGCCATTGAATAAGGTTTACTAGGCGTTTACTGTAAAATCCAAAGTTGTGATACTTTATTAGCTTACTGTTCCAACAGTAATGCATTTCTAGTAGTAATCGAAAACAAATTGCACTTAATGAGCCAAATAGCATAAAAATAAATGCCACGGTGTAACCTTGTTGTAAGGTACGTAATAACTGCATTTCAATGTTTGCCTTACTTAAGCCGACTGCAGATAAAGATTCTGTTTCTCTTAGCATCCAAGGTTTAAGCGTTTGTTTGGCTAAATAATTTTGTTTAGTTGTTAATGCTTGCGTAATAATATTACTTGCTTGTGTAATACCAAATGTACCTAAGGCAACATAAAGTAATATTGCTTGCCATAAAAAATTAACCTCAACTAAAATGTCAAACATCCACAGTATAATGGAAATAGGTAATAGTGTGATGACAATAGCAACTAAACCAGCAATTGATTGTTGTTTTGGACTATTCTGAGATTTATTAACTTTATCGCTGAGTTTTTGACAATAAAATTGAAAAAACCGTAAAGGTTCATGAAAAATAAAATGACTAATAATCGCTTTGATTAATATTACTATCAGTAATATGAGGAGTTGGTTGCTAAAAGTAGAAAGCGCTGTAAAGTCAGTCATTTTGTATTTCTATCATCAATAGATTATTTAAGTATTTGGCCTTTAAGTGCATCAAGCATATTAACAACTAATTGTGATGAATTAATAGAGGCAGTTTCTAAGTATTCATCGAAAGAGGCCGGAGACTCTTTTCCTGCAATATCAGACAATGAACGAATGATAACAAAAGGTTTCTTAAATTGATGACAAGTTTGAGCAATTGCGGCACCTTCCATTTCTACAGCTGCCATTGTTGGAAAATTGGCGCGCGCTTTGGCAATATCATCGTCTTTCGTCATAAAAGTGTCACCCGTGGTTATTAAGCCGACTATGGTTTGAATATCATCAAGTTGTTCAATACCCTTTTGAGCTGCTGTAATTAAAGTTTTGTCAGAAACGTAGGCGGCAGGATTAGCGGGTAATTGACCTATTTCATAACCAAAGGCGGTTACATCAACATCGTGATAGCGTACCTCGGAACTTACTACAATATCGCCAACTTTTAATGAAGTGTCAAAGCCACCAGCAGAGCCAGTGTTCACAATGTAGTCAGGATTAAATTTATCAATAAGAATTGCGGTAGCTAGTGCTGCCGCTACTTTACCAATACCTGATTGTACAATAACCACATCATTGTTATTTATCTGTCCTTGATGAAACGTATAACCTGCGTGGTTACTGGTTTCACAATGTGTTAATTTTGCTTTTAAAATAGCAACTTCTGGCTCCATTGCTCCAATAATACCTGCTTTCATGATTTTCTCTTTAACGTCATAATTGACCAAAGAGTATAACTTGGCTAGTAAAAAAAAGTTAGTCAATATTCATGTGATGGCATTATTAATGTGGTAGTGCTGCTATATTTTGTTTCGATATCTGTTCAGATAAGTGACCAGATAATTGTGGTGACAATTCAGCTTGTGCAGCAGTTGGGCTTAAAACGCCTGTTTTTTTAGAGCGGGCTCTAATCATAGGTGCAGGAATCACTTTTCCTTTAACTTTAGGAGCAGGTATTTTGTTACCTAATAGACGTGAATTGATACAAGCACGAATTTCATCTAGGGTGTAATTCGCTTTTACTTTTATTCGTAAATGAGGCACCGAGGCAGCTTCAAGTGCGCCACTGACAAACCAGTCTTTTTTTACTTTGTAACCGCGGCCTTGTGTGTCTACTAAATCAACAACGCCTAATAATTTCATTGTGTTGCGTTCACAAATGACAAAATCTAAGTATTTTCCTTCAGCATTTGCTGCAGCATTTTGACTTGCGCGACTAGAAACACCTTGACGAATAGTCACGATGTCAGACAACTTTACCCGGTTAATAACGCGATAGTTTGATCCCATCGCTTGTTCAAGTAAATTCAGAAAGTTTTTTTCTGCGGGAGTAAAAACAGAGGTTTTAGGGTCAAAAGGAAAGGGAAAACTATTATCATTTAAGCGACTTGCTAAGACAGCAACAATGACAATCAGGCTAATTAAAGCAAATAAAATAATTTCCATAACATCTCCAACACTTCAAATTATTGACGCTTGATTCCTAAAAACAAATAAAGCGATTACTTAATACTGATTAAGCATAATTTGTGCCAAAGAGATTAATTTGATGGTTTTGGTTTTAACAAAAAGTAGTGCAGCTAATTTGGTTGGTATTTTTCCATCGGGTTAATTGTTTTGTACCTAACAATTAACCCACCACTAACTTGCCACTATTGGTTATGCGCTTGGGTATTTTGCTTCTAATGCCGCATATAGTTGTTGCTGAAAATCATCGGCACTGGCATCAAGTGTTTTAACTAATTTGGCTAACACTTCATTGTCTTCCTCACCATGCCATACTTTAATATAGCTACCTTCTTTATAGCCATGATCTTGACGGAAAAAGTTTAAGGTATTTTTACCCACGTATTGGCGGAATAATTCATCTAAATCCATATTCATTAAAGACATGCAGTCAGCTAATGCTTTTGCATCAAATGATTTTTTGGTTACTGCGGCAGAGGCTAAATTTTCTAAGGCAATTTTAAAATCATTTTCTCCTGTACCTTGATGCAGTTCTTTGGCGAGCTTGCTTGAAATGTACTCAACATTTTCACCTGTCATTAAGCGTAAGCTTAGACCAAAATGAAAAATATCTACTAATTCAAGCTGTACCTGAGGTATGTCAATTTCTTGATGCTTCCACCACTTCCAGCCGTGGTGATCTAACATTTCGGCACATTCAACCCAAATAGCGCGATACCATTCGTAACCGTTACTTCGCCATGTTTCACTAACACGCGAGTTCATTGCATCTTGCATGGTTAACATTTGATTGATTTGTTTTTGTGCTACCGACAAGGCAGTAGATAAATGTTCGCTCATTATGTTCTCTGATAATTTAATTTAGACGGGGTTATTTTGCCTAACCTAGGCTAGTCTGACAAGTATTTGCTGATATTTTGGTGATTTTTACTTTTGACTAAACAATTTTTTACGTACCATGGCACGATAATCTTTGGGTGTTAACGATAAATTTTTCTTGAATAAACGGGTAAGATGCCCCTGATCTTGGTAGCCGACATGGTAGGCAATTTCTTGTATCGATAAATTACTTGATGCTAACAAATCTTTTGCGGTTTCTATTCTTAATTGTTGCCAATATTCGGTTGCGCGAATGCCTGTCGCTTTTTTAAAACGGCGTGAGAATGATCGCTGGCTTAAGTTAAATTGCTTGGCTACTTCAAGTAAACTAATCGTACTACTTAAATTTGTGTGTAACCAAAACTGAATTTGCGCAATTAATTCATCTGCATGCCTATCCACCGCGCCTTCTAAATAGCGTTGTTCTTCGTAAGGTTTTCTAATTTCATGAGAAAAATTACGCTCAACATTTTGTGCCGCTGCTTGGCCATAGGTTTGACTAATAAGATGCACAATAATATCAGCTAAGGCATTTAAACTTGCGGCACAATAAATACGTTCAGATTGAGTAATGAAAAAATCAGGTTTGATCTCTACTTTTGGGTAATCGCGTTTGAATTGTTCAACATAGTGCCAATGTGTGGTTGCGCTGTGATAATCGAGTAAACCAGATTCTGCCAGAAAACAAACCCCCGTCCCTACAGCCAGTAATGTTGAGCCATGCTGCCAACAGTAATTTAGCCAAGAAATGAGTTTTTGATGCTGTTTTAATATTGGTCTTGGGTTTCTCCATAGGCTAGGAATTAAAATAATGTCAGGTCTGTACACTTCATTTATAGTGCTGCTTTCAATTTTTGAGTCGTGATTGAATGTAATATTTTCTAAGGTAATATCAGGTAAAAGTTGAATGCCAGCCCGAGAAGTAACTGCTTTGTTTTCTTGGCTAATTAAGTGCGTTGTTAGTTTAAGGGCAGACTTATCGTAACGTCGACCAAAAGCCTCACCTGCTAATAACATTTCTAGCGGTAAGGTTAAGCCTGTTGCTAATATTTGCTGATAGATCACTAACCCCACTTTTAACTGATTAGTTTCCACACTGTTTTTTTCATCTATTGACATATATTTTATTAAATTCATTGTTTTGGCCATTATGGCATATTTTTTGGCTGTAATTGCTTATTATTTTGTTTTTCTTAACGATAAACTAGCATTATTAGAATTTGATAAATTGTTTATCGTAAAGTTAGGTATTTAAATGAAAGCACTACCTGTAGTTATTGGCATGGGGGGAATTAACGCCTCTGGTCGAACATCATTTCATCAAGGTTTCCGCCGTATTGTTATAGATAAAATTAATGCAGAAGCGCGTGAAGAGACCTTTGTCGGTTTAGCTAGCTTAATGAAGTTAATTTCGTATCGGCAAGGCGAATTGGTGGATCAGCAGGGTAATGTGATTGCTGCTAGTGAAGTAGAAGCTAAATTAGGACAACAGATCCTTGATGGTACGCTGATTCGCAAAATAGAAAAGAATCATTTTGATCCAGATGCTACTCATTGGCATCAAAAAATGCATGTGCAACCTATTGATAAGCACATCTCTTTTGAACTTAGGGCAAAAGAATTACCTCATCCTTTACCTCATGCTTGGCAAGTTACTGATATTGGTGAAGGTAAAGTACAGGTTGAAATTCCTGAGCACTTAACTATAACTCATGATGCCTACCGCGATAATCCAATTAAGGCGGCGGGACAAATGCCAACAGGTTTTGAGCCAAGCACACTTTATAATAGCCGATATCAACCACGCGGTTTACAGGCCACTATTTTTGCTGCCACTGATGCAATTCGCTCTACAGGCATAGAGTGGGATGCGATTTTAGATAAAATTAGCCCAGATCAAGTCGGTACCTATTCGGCGTCTGTTGTGGGGCAAATGCAACAAGAAGGGCTGGGTGGTTTATTAAAAAGTAGGCTTTCTGGCACAAGGGTAAGCACTAAGCAGTTAGCGTTAGGCTTAAATACAATGTCAACTGATTTTGTTAATGCTTATGTTACAGGCAATGTTGGCACAACCTTTTCTTCGTCAGGCGCTTGTGCCACCTTTCTTTATAATTTACGTTCTGCTGTTCAAGATATACAAGCAGGTCGAATTCGTGTTGCTGTTGTAGGTAGTGCAGAAGCACCTATTACACCTGAAGTTATTGAAGGCTTTGGTAACATGAGCGCATTAGCTAATGAAGAGGGATTGAAAAAATTAGACCGTAGTGATACAGCAGATCACCGCCGGACAAGTCGTCCGTTTGGTGAAAACTGTGGCTTTACTATTGGTGAAGGCGCTCAGTTTGTTGTATTAATGGATGATGCTCTTGTACTTGAAATGGGTGCCAAGGTTATGGCATCTGTTGCCGATGTGTTTGTGAATGCAGATGGATACAAAAAGTCTATTACCGCTCCTGGTCCTGGTAATTACATTACTATGGCGAAATCGGTTGCATTAGCTCAAAATATTGTAGGTAAAGAATCATTAAAAGAGCGTAGTTTTATTTTAGCGCATGGCTCAAGTACCCCACAAAACCGTGTAACAGAATCATTAATCTATGATCGTATTGCATCGAGTTTTGATATTACTAATTGGCCTGTTGCGGCACCTAAAGCGTTTGTTGGACATACAATTGGCCCAGCGAGTGGTGATCAAATGGCAATGGCGCTGGGAATTTTTAATGACAACATTATGCCAGGTGTAACTACTATTGATAAAGTTGCTGATGATGTTTACAACGAGCGTTTAAATATTGCGACAGAACATTGGCATTGTGGTGATATGGATGTTGCCTTTATTAATTCAAAAGGTTTTGGCGGTAATAACGCCACGGCTACGGTAATGTCACCTAAAATAACGCTGGCCATGATGAGTAAACGCTATGGTGAACAAGCCATGATTGAATACCAAGAAAAACTATCATTGGTTGAGCAAGCGCAAAACGTTTATCGTCAACGTGCTAACCAAGGTGAATTTGATCTTATTTATAAATTTGGTGAAGGCTTACTAGATGAAAATATGATTGAAATTAATAATGACAGTTTACGTTTTGCTGAATTTAAACATAAGATTGTTTTACCTACTGAAAATCCCTTTGCTGATATGGTTTAATCAAATAACCAATGTGTGATTTTCTTGATGGAAAATAACTTAATCAACTTGGTATATGTATGTCTAAAATTGAATTTTCTAAAGAGCAACGTGAGAGTATGGTTTACAAATTACAAACCTACTTCAACAGAGAATTAGAGCAAGAACTTGAGCAATTTGACGCGGAGTTTCTGCTCGATTTCTTTGCTGAGCAGATTGGTGCCTATTTTTATAACCGCGGACTTCACGATGCTCGTGCAATTTTTGAGTCGAGAATAGAATCTATAGACGATGAAATTTATGCCAACGAAAAAGAAATTTTGAATTAGTTCAATGCCATTATTCATTCTACAATGCTGGGTTACATGCATTTATACCAATCTCACTCACTATGTGATCATTTCTACTTGCTAAAATCACCAACTACATCGTTATTTATTCAATAATTAGAACAACTAGTTATTGAAATAAATGCCTTGTATTTGGCAACTTTTTCTACGTATAAAATAGAGCACTTAATTAATGAAACTGGTATTAGTTTTTATAAGACATTGAACTTATTGTTTTTAGTTGTGTCTATTGTGCATGAACATTAAAAGGAAGAGACAAGGCTTGTGCCAGCGGTATTAGTAATAAAAGGAAATGTTATTGACCAGCCAACACTAGCGTTGGCTAAGCAAGGCATTTTTTCGATGAAAAAGCATTTTTTGGTTTTCTCGATATTAATACATTTGTTTCTTGCTTTGTTGCTGTTTTTAATTGCCGAGTCGGAACAACCTAAACCTAATAAAGTCACCACCAAAACAATTAAAAGTTACTTATATAAAACACCACCTAAGCCTGTGAGTGTTGTTCCTATCACGGCAAAAGAAATACCTAAAACAGTAAAAAAATTACCTAATATAATTGAAGCTAGCCCTCCAAAAAATGAAAATGTGACGGTAAAGAAGAATGTTACTTTACAAAAACAATCAGAAAACCATCAACAAAAACAGTTACCTGTTGTTAAGCAAGAAAAACACACCTTATCATTAAATACAAAAAAGAAAAACACTATGAATACCCCTGGTAAAGCAGGGTTTTCAAGTTTCAAACAATTAGAAAATTTACGAAAGTCGATTAAAGAAAAGGTGATGGCAGAAGGCGTAGCAACACATCAACAATTTAGATCACCTTCAATTATGCATGGTGTTCAAATGCCAGTTACACGTTCGAATAAGCCATTAACTTTGGAAGAAGTCCACGAAAAAAACACCCTGAAAATGTCAGACAATATATCAATAACTAAACATGATAACGGCACCTGTATAATAGAGAGGGAACAATTTTTAGGTAGCCCCGTAGAAGGTTCTACATCAGCTTTTGCTTGTGGGGAAAGTAAATTTGATAAAAGTTTTCGTGAACATATGCGAAAAGTACAAAATAAAATAATGCCTAAAAGGTAGCTAACGCTATACAGTGTTTTTGATAAAAGCAAAAAACACTGTACATAAAAACAGTTTTTGCGCTATATTATAAATTATCATTTAATAGAACACTTTTTTGATTGAAATTATATATTGCAGAAAAGCCCAGTTTAGGTCGAGCCATTGCCGCAGCATTACCTAAACCTCATAAAAACCATAAAACTCACATTGAAGTTGCTAATGGTGACGTGGTTAGTTGGTGTGTAGGGCATATTTTAGCGCAGGCTGACCCTCAATATTATGATGAACGCTTTAAAAAGTGGTCTATGGAAACTTTGCCTATGTTACCTCAGCAATGGAAGTTGATACCCATTGCTCGTACTCGTGCTCAGCTAACGGCGTTGCGTCATCTTGTTAAACAAGCTGATATCATTATCCATGCGGGTGATCCAGACCGTGAAGGTCAATTGTTAGTTGATGAGGTTATTGATTATTTTAATGTTTCTACTGCTAAAAAGGCCGCAGTGAAACGGTTGCTGATTAGTGATTTGAATTTACCTGCAGTTAAACGTTCTCTAAATTCACTTAAAAATAATCAAGATTTTATGCCCTTGTCAATCTCTGCATTGGCACGTTCAAGAGCTGATTGGCTGTATGGGCTCAATTTAACGCGAGCATACACCTTACAAGGACAAAAACAAGGCTATAACAGTGTATTGTCAGTAGGACGAGTACAAACACCACTATTGGGTTTAGTGGTAAGACGCGAACAAGCGATAGCTAATTTTGTATCGAAACCGTTTTATCAGGTGCTAGCTCATTTAAGTCTTAGTCAAAACCAAATTAATGATAACGAGTGCTTTACTGCTAAATGGCAGCCTAGTGATTCTTGCCAGCCATATTGTGATGAAGAAGGGCGTGTTTTGGTTAAAGCCTTAGCTGAAAACGTGGTGGGCAGAATTAAAGACCAACCTGCTATTGTAGAAGATATTAGTATTGAGCAAAAACAGCAAAATCAGCCTTTGGCATTTAACTTATCTAGCTTACAAATTTCAGCTGCTAAGCAATTTTCAATGAATGCTAAATTAGTACTTGATGTATGTCAGGCTCTTTATGAAAAACATAAGCTGATTACTTATCCTCGGTCAGATTGTCGTCATTTACCTAAAGAGCAATTGAAGCAAGCCCCCGCCATTATAAGTATGTTAGCAGGCACTAAGTTACCCTGTAATGAACAAGCAAAAAATGCTGATCCGTCTATTCGGAGTTACGTTTGGAATGATAAAAAAATCACGGCTCATCATGCGATTATTCCCACTGAAAAATCGCCTAATAATATTAATTTAAATCCATTTGAAAAGAATATCTACTTGCTGATAACTCGTCAATATCTAGCGCAGTTTTATCCTGTTTATAAATATCAACAAACCAAATTAACGGTAAAGATTGCAGGAGGATTATTCACCACAAATGCTAAGGTTGAACAACAAAAAGGTTGGAAGGTACTTTTTCCTAGCAATGATAAAGCAGCGCTACAAGAGAATAAGCAACTGCCAATTTTAGAAAAAGGGCAACATTTACATTGTTTGCAAGGGGAGTTAATTGAAAAACATACATCACCACCCGAATCATTTACTGATGCAACATTGTTAGCCGCTATGACGGGAATTGCACGTTTTGTTAGTGATGAAAACATAAGAAAAGTGTTAAGAGATACCGATGGATTGGGTACAGATGCAACTCGTGCTGGTATTATCGATTTACTTTTTAAGCGTAATTTTTTACAGCGACAAGGAAAAAAAATAGTTGCTACCGATATTGGCGTTGCACTCATTAATGCCTTACCTGTAAAAGCAACACTGCCAGATATGACTGCGCAGTGGGAGTCGACGTTAACGGCAATCTCTGAAAAAAATGCTAACTACGTCAGTTTTATGAATCCTTTAATCACTACTATTACCGAGATGATTTCAGAAGCTAGTCAACAGCCTTTTACTGGTTTACCTAAAGTAGATTTTAAACCAAGAAAAGCAAGAAAAATAAAAAAAAGATTTACTAAAAAAGCAACAGGGAATGTGAACAGTAGAATACAAGCATGAGAATAATTCTTCAAAGTTCGCATCCTTAGTCAACAGTTCATGATAATTAAATTGAATGACGTGGCAAGATGCTAACAAAATTTTACATTAAATAAACATGAACAACACATTAACATCACAGATTATAACTGTCAGTCTATATAACATAATGTCAACTTTCATTGAGGTAAAGCGACTTAGGAACATATGTGATGAAAAAATTGATTGTACTAGTTTTAATGGCAACAACGATATTACTTTCTGCCTGTGGTAGTTCAGATAAAGATAAAATAACGAAAATAGATGAAGTGCCACAATCTGTTTTTAGCGATTACAATGGTGTTTGGGAGCTTAAAGGTACAGGTGATGTTTGGGTGATTAATGATGAAAAGCTAACAACTTATAATTTTAATAGCTTTGGTTGTATTAAGAACTTGGATATAGAGCTTACAGATATTGAAGAAGCGGTTAATTATTTATCGATTAATGAAGAAAGTACGGAAATTACTTTTGATAATTTAGGCTCTAGCAAAGAGTCTTATCAATTGATTGAGCAAATTCCCAAAAGCTGTAAAACAGACAATTTATTAGCACAAACTGATTTGGTTACTAACTTCGAGTTTCTTTGGCATACCATGAACGACTACTACGCATTCTTTGAATTACGTGATATTGATTGGCAAGGTGTATATGAAGAATATCGTCCTCAAGTTACATCGACAACAACCAAACATCAATTTTTTGAAATGATGGAAGAGATTTTTAGTCAATTTGGTGATGGTCATTTAAGCTTGTCTGATGGTGAAGAATATGAAAGTGATGGTACTGCATTTAACGGATTTATCCTTGAAGTGTTACGTAGTGAACTTGTTGATGCCGAAGATGACTTTGAAGAGGCATGGCGTAATCTTAAAACGTATAATGACCATGTATTAACAACGTTATTACAAGAGCATAAGTTATACAGTCATGAAGAGAGTGATGCTATTCGTTGGGGAAAACTGTCAGACAATATAGGCTACATTCGAGTTGACCGCGTACAAAATATTAATGTTAAAGGTGAACAAGAAGAAGCTGATAATTTTTTAGAACAGTTAACGCTTATCAGTCAAGATTTGATAGATACCGATACTATCATGCAGATAGCCTTAGCTGATATTGGTACTAGTGACGCTCTCATTATAGATTTACGTTTTAATGGTGGGGGGTATGATAATGTGTCACTTAAAATAGCGAGTTATTTTAGTCATTCAGCGCAAATCATAGGCACAAAAAAAACGCGTAATAAGTATTTCGAAAGTGCTGAATACCCACTCAATATTGCTAAGTCACCTATTGAAGCATATACCAAGCCTATTTATGTTATTACTGGGCGCTCAACGGGTAGTGGCGGTGAAGTGCTTTCTATGGCGTTAAAGGCGTTACCGCAAACCACCTTAATTGGCGAAGCAACTAATGGTAGTGTTTCTGATATTTTAGAACATTCGCTACCCAATGGTTGGGTTTTATCACTAAGCCATGAAGTATATACAGACGTAGAAGGCACAAATATAGAAAGTATTGGTGTGACACCTGATGTGGAAATGCCCGTATACGCTTCACAAGATTTAATGTATGTTTCTAACACACCTATTGATTATATTTTACAAAAAATTGGTGCTCCATCTTATACCACACCAAGCATAGCAGAGGTTGAAGAAGCATTTGAACAACACTTTATACCGACTAATATCCCAGGTATTGCCATTGCCGTCATTAAAGGTGATAAAATTGTATATCAAAAATCTTATGGCTTCGCCAACATAGCGCAAGAAATTGAAGTTTCCATGGATACGCCTTTTAATGTGGGATCAATAAGTAAAACAATTTTAGCCACGGGAATTATGCAAAAAGTTGAACAAGGAGCCATCAGTTTAGCTGATGAACTTACTACGATGAATTTATCGTTTGATCCGAACAATCCATTAAACCAAAACAGTGGGATTACTTTGCGCCATTTAGTGACCCATACCTCAGGTATTCGAGATAGTGATGGTTATGGTTGTAGTTACTTTGTTCATGAAAGTGGCGTGTCTTTATATCGACTGTTTGGTGATGAAGATTGCCCTGAAAATGCAACAACTGATCCTACAACTTTCTTTGCCAATGATTACTTTAATGAAAATGGTCGCTATGTGATGGACGGTATTTATAATACTGATGAAGATGGTTTACCTGATATAACCCATGAATACAGTAATGTTGCTTCAGGACTTGCTGGTTATGCCGTTGAGCAAAAATTGAATGTTGATTTTGCAAATTCAATGAAACAGACTATTTTCATGCCATTAAATATGATTAATACCTCGTGGCGATATACTCAGTTAAGCGAAACTAATCCTAAGGCAGTTCAATATACACTTGATGAAGACTTAGAGCCTATCGAAGTACCTGAATTTAGCTACCCAACGTTTTACGATGGTGATTTAAATACAAGTGCAAATGATTTAGCTAAATTTTTAATCACTATTATTAATGGCGGTGAATATCAAGGTAACCGTATTTTAAATCAAGAAACGGTTGATACAATGTTATCGTCTCAAACCGATGTACTAAATCAGCGTGACGTGCAAGGGGTATTTTGGTATTGGAATGGTGCATTTATTGGGCATGGCGGCGGCGATCCAGGAACGAATGCACTAATGCAATACAACACAGTCACTAAAACAGGTATTATTGTACTGATGAATGGTGAAGATGGTTATTTGGGGAATGAGGAGGCGGGCGAAAAATTATTGCCTTTAATATCTACACTTTACCGGTATGGTTTAGGGCAATAATCAAGCATCAAAGAAAACTGAACATCCTAATTAATGGCTCTTACTTAGAGCCTACAAAGTATATTAAACCACCAAAAATAAAAGAATTGTTAGCATTCTTTTATTTTAACTTCAATTAGTTGGTTGATTACAAAATAGTTAAGTATACATATTTTATACCTAAACCACCTCAAGATGCAGAAACGAGTATCTTGAGGTGGTTTTGGGATATATTGAGATAATTTACTGGCTATATTGAAAAAGCGAATCCCAGCGCTTATCTAGGTGTTGTTTGGCTTGAGCCAAAGAAATAGCTTGATAAATATCGCCTTTAAACGTAACTAACTGCATACGTTCAAGTTTTTCTATTGCATCAGATATTTCAAAATCAAGGTGACAGTTATATTTGCTCATAAACCAAGCCTCAATTTTTTTATCTAGCGCAGACTTACTTAAGCCTTGTTTGCTGTTCAGTAAGAAGGTGTACGCTAGTAATACTTCTTTAAAGTCTTCTTCTTCTGCCGCATCAATTAAGGTATGGAAAACACCTGCGTTATTATCTAAACTTTTAAAGTAAAGGTTATCTGATAATGCTTTCATAAATTTTATTTTTCTATTTTTAAATTTACTCCACTCTTTAAAAACAAAACCAGAAAAAATGGCTATGCCTAATCCCAAAGAAATAAAGTGTTGCTGTGTCATAGCAACAGATTCAGAGCGCCAACCAAGCCAAAATGCTATTAAAGCCCATAGAATTAAAAGAGACGCCCCTAGTTTTGTTACTAAAACTACCGTACCTCCTACCATGGCAGATGCACCAATGATTGCTTTATCGATTGGCCGCATTCTTACTTCACTATTAGGAAAGAGCATTTCTAAATCAGCTTTTGGTACGTTTTGAAATAATTTGATTATTGTTGAACTAGGCTCATATCCAAAAGGTTGTTTCTTTTTTTGTGCAAAGTAAGCTTTATCTTTGAAGGTAATATATACGGCCACGCGATCATAGTTGGTAAAGTTGATGGTTTGCTTACGCAACCCCCATAATGAGGTAATGGTTTCGCTTAATTGTGATTCGCCTCGGCGATAAAAAACGACTTGCTCAAAATCATCAAACTCAACTTCGAGCCTAACTTTGAATAACGACTCTTCAGTGAGTGCTTCTTTTAAGTCTTGTTCAGTAACTTTCTCAAAGTTAGCGGCATTTAGAATTTTTGAAAAATTATCTGCAAAGGCTGCTTGGCACTGCTCTTGTTCTGCTAAACTTAACGTTTCTAACTGCTTTGTGTCTGAATTAGGGTCAAAAGGGGCATAGTTATTTTTTAGTGACTCTAATAATTCATGATAGTCAAAATGCATAACACTGGAAAGTAGCTGACAGAACTGTTGAAAAGAAAGTGTTGTACTTTCATTCATTAATTCTTGTGAGCACATTTCTACAATATCTTGTTTTCTATAAGGTATAAATCGTTCGTTAGGCATATTAATCAGTTTTTTTATCGTTAAATAATGAGAGTTTAAGGCAATTATCAGCATAGAGAAATACAAATCGTGAATAGTAAACTCACTTAAAACGAAACATGCTTGTTAAATCTATGTGCAAATAGTGTGAACTTGAATAGACTTCTACTATTTCATCTATGCGATGTTAAAATATTCTTTAAAGTCTATTTTTACTAATAGCCCTTTTAATAAAGGGCGATTAAATCAAAAAGAGTACAAATATATTCTACAAGTGCATAACAAATCGATGGTTTGTCCGATTATCGCTTGCGATTTATCCTGTGAGGAAATATGATTGAGTTAATTAAAACTATATCAATGATAAGTTGAAATAAATCTTTAAATGAAATGGCTGTAAATAGGGTATTGCTTTAAAGATAAAATTTTAAATTGTTCGGGAAATATTAAACATGCGCTTGGCTTTACTTGCTCTAACAGTTAGTTGTCTATCATACGGAACTGTCGCTTATGCTACTAACCCCATTTCTGACAAATCAGTCAATGGTTTAGAAATTCAATTAAATGCTAAAGAGGTTGAATATAATAATTTTATCTCTTCCTTGAGCGAGTTAAATCAAAAGGTTACTAATGGGCAAGAAAAACTTAGTTTGTTACGTGATCAAGGGGCTAAATTGCAAAGTGCCAGAGCACAAGCATTACTTAATATGAATGAGCGATACGAAGCAATGGTTGATAACCCCGAAGAGGATATTGCTCAAGCACAAAATGCCTATCGTCAGGCTATTCTGGATCAAAAGCGTAATAAAGAAGAAATTAAAAAAAGTATTCAGTTACAAGAAGAATTAAAAGCTCAACTTGCTCAAGCCAATTTAGATCGTTTTACTTTAGCCAATGCTAGAGAAGCGTTAATTGAAGAAATTCGTATTGCGCGTGTGAAACGTTTACGTAATGAATTTGAGAAGCAAGATGAATTAAACGTAACGCAAATGGTAACTTGTGATGCCAAAGAAACATTAAAACAATGTATTTCACGTAGCAACCAATTAGCAAAGCAAAAAGCATCTAAAGAGTTTATTGATAATTTATATGCATCGGCAACAGAATCCGAACTAATTAATAATTATAAAAATGAATCTGCCGCACAAGTACGTTTATTAAAGCATAAAGTCATTTCAGGTGAGTTTAGTGGTCAGGGTGACTACAATACCTCAATTACTGTTAACTTACAGGGCTCTTTACCTAACATTGAAGCGTGTAAATTATTAAATTTGTCTGCTCGCTATTGTAGTTATGATACTGATCATACGCCATTATCCGCAATCGTTGGTGATGATTCAGTTGATAATATCACTTCTGATGATGATTCGGTTTTATATGAATTAACACTTCGCTCTGATCAATATGATGATGAAGTTTTTATTGATGGTGTTAGCTACGGCTCAACTAAAATTTCAGTTATGCTAAGTGCTGGCATGCATGATATTACCATTAGTAAGCCAGGATACCTTGATTACAATGATCAATTACGTTTAGTAAAAAATACAACAATCAAGGCAGAATTAGTCAAAGCCTCCATTAACTTTGCCAATGGCGAAAAGATTCAAGATATTTTGCCAGGTGATGAATTAGGCCCTGAATTAATAGGTATACCCGCGGGGCGATTCAAAATTGGTGATATGAAAGGTGCGGGTTTGTCTAACGAAAAACCAGCCCGAGCTGAAGAAATATTAAAAGCATTTGCTATTGGCCAAAGTCAAGTAACCGTAGGTGATTTTAAACACTTTGTTAAAAGCACTAATTATGTTACCGAAGCGGAAAGTGAAAATGGTTGTGCGGCTTACGTGGATGGCGAACCAAAATATAACAGTGTGTTAAATTGGCGTAATCCAGGTTTTAAACAAACAGATGAACACCCTGTGGTATGCGTTAGTGATAAAGACAGCAAAAAATATTTAGCTTGGCTTACTAAACAAACTGAACGTAATTATCGTTTACCTAATGAGTTAGAATGGGAATATGTTGCGCGTGCAGGCAGCATTGATAATTACTGGTGGGGGAACGATATTGGTAATGCTAAAGCAAATTGTGCCTACTGCGGCAGTAAGTGGTCAAATCGTAGTACTGCGCCTGTAGCTTCATTTAGACCTAATAAATTTGGTTTGTATGATACGGTTGGTAACGTGTGGGAATTAACCAATGGTAATAAGGTAGTTGCTCGTGGCGGTGCTTGGAACTTTGCTCCTAAACTAGCTCGTACCTCTGTGCGATTAGAATTATCTACAGGCTTTCGTTCTAACTACTTAGGCTTTAGGGTATTACGCGAAAATTAAAGTAAACATTACGCGACTTTATTAGCAATACTTTAAATAAAAAAGGAACTATATGTTCCTTTTTTATTGCCTTCAATTTTTTATTCCCACCTCAGATCTTCAATAGCAAGCTTAGAACAAGCAAAATTGATAAGGCTTATATGCCGCATTATTGATTTTAACAAGGGAACAACCATTCTCTTCAATCGATGCCTGTCTCTAAGTCTTTTAATTTTCGCTGAGTGGGAAATAGCTTAATGAACTGGTATTCGCTACTCTGTAAATAACTTAGACTGGTTTCTACCGTTGTTTTTTGCTTTATATAGTGCTTTGTCAGCTTGCTTTATCCCTTCTTCTAGATTGGATTTTTGAGTATCAATTTCGGCAATACCTGCGCTAATGGTGAAATTTAACGTATCTTGTTCAATTTTAAATGCTGTATTTTCTAATTCCGTTCTAATACGTTCAGCCAGTTTAAGGGCATTGTTTAGCTGTGTATTTGGCATTAAAATAATGAATTCTTCACCGCCATAGCGTGCAAAAAGATCTTGATTACGAGACTTTGCTTTAATCACATCAGCAACGTGTTTAATGGCTTTATCTCCTGTGCTGTGCCCATATGTATCATTAATCTTTTTAAAGTTATCTATGTCTATAAGGCTAACCGAAATAGGCTGCTGGGCTAGTGTAGCTTGTTGTAACAGCTTATGTGCAGCATGACTAAAGTAACGGCGATTAAACAACTGGGTTAACGGGTCAGTTGAGGCTTGTATTTGAAGCTCAGCCTGGGTGGTTTTGAGTTTTTCTAATATTTTAATGCGGTAGGCAATAATCAGCGATAGAACTAATCCTTCAAGTACAATACCAATGCCAACACCATGACTATTAATATAATTAAACTCAGCTTGTCCTTTATAAAATAAAACGGCTAAGACGCTAAAAACTACAAATAAGCCATGACCCAATAAAAAGAAAAGCGCAACAGCTTGTTTTCGAATAAGCATTGATAAAGTAACACAAAGGCTAACAAGCATCATGATTGCCGCTAAGGTACTGGCATATTTCAGCGCGGTTAATACATCAAACAAACCATAAACAAAATCAATGACCAATAAAATTAGCATGAAAGCTAATGCTCTATGTTCAATTGGGTATTTTTTCTTGGTTTCAAAAATGTGCATCATGAAAAGCAATAAAAATATGGGCATAGCAATTAACGAAAGATGCCATCGTAATGTGATGTGACCGTATATGTTAAAAAGATCTGCCAGTAGCCCATAAGAGAGTGCAATCCAAAAACCACCAGTGATAAGGTAGCAAGCGTAAAAAAGATGCTCTTTTAAGCGAGATGTAAAAAACAACAAAAGGTTATAAATAATAAGCGATAGGAGCATACCAACAGCTAGTGCAATATCAGTATATTGGCCTAATAATATTCTTTTTGATTGGTTTTCATCGTAAAAATTAAGCGCAAACCATTGATGTGAAAAAACGAGGCTTTTTACAAATAGCGTTTTTTGCTGCTGAGGAGGAAGAATAACATCAAATATTGCACTACCACGGTACATCCATTGCTGAGTAGCTTTATCGTCCATATTAAGTATGCGCTCACGTACTAGCTTGCCGTTGACAACTTCATAGAGTTCTACGGCCCTGTTGTGATAAGCGTAAGGATGATGAAGGTAAATGGTTAGTGGTGTTTTATTTGTATTTTTTAGCTCTATTTTTGACCAAGTTGCTTTTGCTGCTGTTCCTAACGATAGAGCATTAGGCGTAAGAGTAAAGTTTTGATGTTGCACTTTGTCGAATGGCATATCTTCATTCTGGTCGACAAAATAGCCCATTTCAAAATGTTCAAGCTTTACAGTATCGCTATTCATTAATTGCGTCGGAATTGATTTCTGTAGATTTTTTGCATGGGCGATTGACAAAAACGAGAAACACAAAAATAGCAAAGAAAAAATAAAGGTGCTTGGTTTAATACCACGGCAAGATCATTATAAATTGAACTTTTAGAACAAGTCGCGATCAGATCAAAGCATAATAATAATCACCTTGGTCACTTAATATGAGCACTACTTTTCTGAAACATTTTAATTCAATTACA